>Ga0255360_1000028_pt1 | contig 47179 bp, 41 predicted proteins | sample GFST50metaG_FD_186004 | JGI IMG/M metagenome (GOLD analysis project Ga0255360, IMG submission 186004) | Peat soil microbial communities from Stordalen Mire, Sweden - G.F.S.T50 | ecosystem: Environmental > Terrestrial > Soil > Wetlands > Peat | place: Sweden: Norrbotten County, Stordalen Mire... | reverse complement strand
TTATCACTTTTTAAGTGAAATTTTAAATTTTCATAAGTGTAGTGATTATGCCATGCTATGCATGGTTTTTGTTTTATCTATGAATAATGTGGGTTAAATAGTTATTCTTTATGTCTTTTTTATTAAAAGAATTTTGAGATAATTGATACATCTGCTCTGCTAAAAACTCTCCAAATAAAATCATCATTTGAAAATATTGAATTGGATTCAACGGTTTTCCTATTTCAAACTCCGAATATAATGACTTAACCCAGTTTCTCTTTAAATCAATTATATTTTTATCTGTACTCACAACCATTTTACCCATAAATTCCATAAACTCTATCATTTTTTCGCCTCTTTCTCATTTTTTTAAGTTCCATTTTTCTTAGAAGTCCATTTGCATAAGAAACACTTACACAAATGGATATATATTGTCCTTAACCTCTTTTACGGTGCCAATATCTAGTTCTATATCTAGCCAATAACGTACGCTGTCACTCTTAGATTCTTTTACCCCAAAGCTCTTAAACTGCCTACCAAATTGAACTTTATTCATTGGTGTTATATCGCTTGGAATACACCAATTACGATAAGAATTATATATTTTATCCTTTTCTATTCGTGTATCCTTTTTTGATGCATTGATTATTTTAGATTTAAAGAAAGAATATGCACTATCAACCTCTTCTTTGTATTCTTCCATTTCCCTTTCAGATTCTTCACTTATAGTTACCTTCCACTTATTAGACTTAACTCTTTTTAGACCTTTATATGCCCACATAAAAACAATATCTAGCTCATTTTCTATGATTCTATCAGCAATCCCCACATCTTTAACCTTATCCCTCAATCCATTATCAACTTCTTTTTGCGTACCAAAGGATATATTAAAAGGTATTATGACGGGTCTTCTGAAAAAACCTGTGGACTTATCTGCTGCACTTGGCATCCTGTTTAAAGCAAAGAACATAGTCATATTAAAATCTAGCCTTACAAGGTCTTTATTTTTTTTATTAACTGTCACTGGCTCACCACATACCATTGATTTAAAAAACTTATTAACTGTTTTCCCCGATAGTTCATCATCTCTAACAATATTAACGTGCTTTCCCTCTGCCATTGAAATCACAAAAGGCTCCCCAAAGTCACCAAGTCCAATACTACAAATATGCCTATTATCATTAATAAGAGCTTCTTGAATATCAAAAGCGGCACTTTTACCATTAGATCCTTCTCCTTTATATATAAAAGCATTTTGCACTTCTCTAGCATGAGGTGATAACATAAGCCCCCACGACTCCTGTAATGCTAATATACTGCCTTCGTCAAGAGTAGTTTCTAAGAACTTTTTAAAATCTGAATTGTTGAATTTTTCTTCCCATTCATCTAAAATATAATTAGCTTGAAACTGAATTTCTAATTTATATTTAGGATCATGTGGCAATAACTGATTATTTTCTATATCGATAATCCCATTAAGACAGTTAATATATGATTTTTCATCATGGATTTTTCTAGCATCATCACTATTTATCATTAATAATTCAGCAAAATTCTTTGACCTTGTAACTGTCTTATCCTTGTTATTTATGGCATAACTGAAAAACATTTTTTGAACATCTCTAAGCTCCTTATAGTCATAAAAACCTTTATCATTATTATATAGATACCATAAGTTTCCCTTTGTATAGCTTGGCTGCTCTTTAATAATATGCTGAACTAAATTCCAGTTATCAATATTGCCTTTATCATCACAATAAGAAGGAAACGCATATTTAAGGATGCTATCAACTTTCTTTTCTACTTCCTCATTACTTAAAGGAGGATTGAACCAACTCCTATTGTATGTAATGGCTTGTGGCAACAAAGTTTCTTTAGTCCTCATATTAGGATTATTCTTTATCATTAAACCTAGCCAACTTACTAAAGCACTATCCCTTTCACCTGTATTTACAGTTTTATAATACTTACTATTCGACATAATATCCGCACAACTAGAAACGCTATTACTGACAACTACCTCTTTAGTTTCCTTTTTATCTAGCTCTATTAATTTTTCAAAGAGCTGTTGTGGCATTTCTTGTATTTCCTGTCCATCTGCCTTATATTCTTTAATTTCGCCATTACTTCTCACTTTACTATGTGGGACTACAATTAATCCTCCGTCAGTTCTAATATCAACACTGGGTATATAATTAGCTTTATTCTTTAACCCTTCTTTATATTTAAAATATAAATGTGTTCCACCTCTTGGAGTTTTAACAGTAAATGTATTAAATATTTTTTCTTTTTCCTCTTCTGGGAAATCTTTTATAAAATTATTAAAGCTGTCATTGCCATTAATCGCATTATCACCATGATTCATGTCAATATCTAAAACCATAATATTACTAGCTTTTCCACATATTAACGATAACCCTGTAAAATTACCACCTTTTGATTTTCCGTCTATTTCTTTTTTATATGTTGCCCCCAAATCTTCAAGTTCTATACTATCTTTAATCCAAAAGTCTTTATTCTTCCATGGTACTACTGGAATTTTTGAATAATTGACCAGTGGAACTAATGGGAATATGTTGCTTTCTATAATTGATTTAAAATCTTTCCCTAGCACCTTCTCACCTACTTTTTATCTGCTAACCGTATTTTTGCACTGCTTATTTGCCCATTCTTGTAACAATTCACGATTAATAAAATACTTTGCTCCAACTTGAAATGTTGGAAAATCTTTTCTCTTTAATAAATCACAATACATCATATTTCTACCTACACCTAAAATTTTCATTGCTTCTGTTGGGCTTACTAATATTGTTTTTACTGTTTCAGACATTTATTACACTTCCTTTTTTAATATTTTTTCTCTATGTGCCTTTAGATCTTTTAACGTTTGGACATGAATAGACTTATCTTTTGGATTAGTTTCTTTTGGAATAATGCTTTCTAGTGCCTTAATTTGACGCTCTAGCTTTGCAATATCGTCTGTAGGTATTACCTTTAATGACATAATAAACACCGCCTTTAAATAGAAACCGAACTATCACTATTGAGATTAACATTTAAGTATTTCTTTTGAATCATAGCTTTAATTTCTTTATAATCAAGTCCTAAATCAATAAGAGCTGCAACCTGTTGCTCTAATTTTGCCACCTTAGTAAGTTGAACTTTATCAAAATAATCTTTTAAATTACCACCCTTGCCTATACCAAATTGTAATTTCAAATCTTTACCACTCTTTCCAAATAGAGTTTTATAAACTAAATCTGTAAAGTGCTTATATTTCATTGACTTATGTGGGCTATCTGGAAGTTTATCAATAGCCTCTGTTAAACTATTTCTATGTTCCTTGCCATGAACTCTCTCAATTCTTCTTTTAATAAGCTCTTCCCTCATTTCATAGAACTGCTTTACTAACTCAAATTTGAAATTAACTACTTGCTCAGTATTTCTCATAAGTGTTATTAAAAAAGTTGCTTGCTGCTCATTTAACTTATATATTTTTTCAGGTCTACCTCCTTTGGAAACTTTAGGTTTATCCGTTTTAAACGTAGAAACCTTATTTATATCTAAGGGTACCGTTTCAAACGTAACCCTACCCATCTTTTTTAAATCATTAATGTAAGTTTCTATAAGTTCCCTAACATTTTTATGTTGCTGTCCACCATACTCTGCAATAATCTTTGATGTAGTATATGGTTCTTCCTTTAAGTTACTTGATTTAATAAATACTAATTTCATGTTATTACTCCCTTTCTAAATATTTTTTAATTAATACAGCAAAACTAATTTGCACTATTCATTTTCTTTTGCTATTATTTCGGTTACGTTGACATTCAAAGCTCTTGCTAATTTACCTATTGTTTTAGGCGTTGCCTTTGTTTTTCCATGAATTAAACTTGATATTCCAGTCCTTGTTATTCCTGATTTTTTAGCTAGTTCATTTAAAGAAAGACACTGATTTGCCTGCTCTATAGTCATCTTTTTAATATCTAATTCTATCAATTTATTCACCTCGTCAAAGTTTCATTTGTTCTCTCCGTAGTTACATTTTACTTCTCATTTGTTCTCTTTGTCAATACTAGTTTTACTTTTTTTAAAAAAACTTTTCATTTGTTCTCTTTTGATGTATTATATAATTTATGGAGGTGTTCTATTTGTGTGATAAAACTATTGGTGAAAATATAAAAAAAATTAGAATTAATAAAAAAGGATGGACACAAAAAAAACTTGCTGAAGAAAGTGGCATTACTAGAGAATCTGTTGGTAACTATGAGAGAGGTGACAGAACTCCACCAGCTGATATTTTAAAAAGAATTGCAGAAGCTCTTGAAGTTGACATATCAAATTTAATAAGTTCCGATGAACTTCAAAGACAGATATTTGATACAAATTTTGACACAAAAGTTTTTGATGTAAATGTTATAAAGTATATCAATAAATTAAAAGAATTTTTAACAAATACTTTTCCAAATGTAAAAATTAATAATACTTTAATTATTCAAAACATTATTATTGATGCTATGGCAAAAAAAGAAGCCGAAAAAGACGCAGGAATATTAAAACACACTGTGCTATTTGAATTTTTTGAAAGCAAAGGTAATTTTATAACTGGTGAACCCCTTTATGATATGCTTTATAAAACATATCTTGAGAATTATAAAAAGACAAAGGAAAATATTATAAAAAGCGAAGCTAATGCAATATTAGAAACAATAAAAAATAATAAAACTTCAACTGATAATGAAAAAGAATAATCAACACCAAAAATAACACTCCTTTTAAAAAGGAAAACCAAAATATTAAGGAGGTCTTTACTCATGTCAAATACTGCTGAAAACAAATTATATACCTACGCTGATTACCTAACTTACCCAGAAGGTGAACGTATTGAAATAATAGAAGGACATATATACAATATGGCTGCTGCTCCATCAAGGAGACATCAAGGAATCATCATAGAGCTATCTACAATCATAAATAATTACATTAAATCTAATAAAGGTGACTGCAAGGTCTATACTGCTCCCTTTGATGTAATACTAAAAAATGATGATGAAGAGGTAGCTAATAGTAAAAATATAATTCAACCAGATATTTCAGTTATATGTGATAAAAGCAAGCTAACTGACAAGGGTTGTACTGGTGCTCCTGATATGATTATTGAGGTTGTATCACCTTTCAATGCTTCTAGTGACTATGTTAGAAAGCTAAACCTATATGAACAATTTAAAGTTCGTGAATACTGGATAGTAAGCCCTACAAAGGAAACTATATTAGTTTATATGCTTGATGAAAATACAAATCAATATGAAACTCCTGAAAGCTACACTTTTAAAGACAGCATAAAAGTAGGCATATATGATAATCTTCACATTGACTTTAATTCATTAGACTTGTAGTTGCTATGTTTCATTATAAAGTAACCACAAAATATTACAGAAAGGAGTGAAAAATCTCATGGCTAAAACCACATATAGGAAAAGAATCATTAATGGCAAAGAATATTATTTCTTTAGATTAAGACATAAAAACCTTAGAAATCCTAAAGACTTATATGGATCCACTGTAAAAGAGCTTGATGCTAAAATAAAAACCATAATTAATGAATTAGATAATGGTATTAGTAATAACAAGGAATGTTTTGAAACCTTTATATGCGACTGGCTCTTTGATGTACACTGTGTAAATGTAAAGCCATCATCTAAAGAACGATATGAAGGGATATTTAGAAATTATATTAAAGATAGTGCAATATCAACTATTAAACTAAAAGATCTCACATCTAAGGATATACAGGACTACTATAATAGCCTAATAAAGAAAGGTAAAACAGTAAACTCAATTAAAAGCCTTAATAAAATAGTAGCTCCATGCATCAGATACGCTTATGATAATAATAAAATAATAAAAGACTTCTCCAGATCAGTTGTATTACCTAAAGAATCTGAAAAGAAAAAATTAAATAAAACTAATAATGTGCAGCCATTTAGTTTAGATGAACAAAAGAAATTTATTGAAGCTATAGAAGGTCACGAATTAGAAATGCTTTTTATTACAGCTCTTAATACAGGACTAAGACAAGGTGAATTACTAGCATTAACATGGAATGACATTGACTTTAAAAATAATACTATTAGGGTAAATAAAACTGTTAAATATATTAATAATGTTACTAAAGAGGGTCGTGGAACTGCTAGTATTGAAATTCAAACTCCTAAAAGTGACGCAAGTAATAGAACTATATCAATACCAGAACTTTTGACAAAACGCATGAAAAAATATCAACTGCAGCAGAAAGCTCTAAAGTTACAAATGGCTAATTTATACGAAGATAATAATCTTATGTTCTGTAATATGTTTGGTAGATACTTAGACTGTAGCAATGTACGTAAAAGATTTAAAAGAATACTTGTTGCTAATGGTATGCAAGATAAGAAATTTCACGATTTGAGGCACACCTATGCAACTAGGTTATTTGAACTAAAAGAAGATCCTAAAACCGTACAAAGTCTTTTAGGTCATAGTAATATTTCTATTACTTTAGATACCTATACTCATGTACTGGATAGTATGAAAGAAAGAGCCGCATCAAAATTAAATGATTTATATAATTCTATGGGGGTAAAATAAGCTCCTATTTTTTATTGTAATATGGGACAGATAGGGCAGATAGGACACATATATAAATCTAAAAATATATCTGTCCTAATCTAGGTATATCAAGCCTTTAGATACCTTTGGGACACATAGGGCAGATATTTTCAAAAACTCCACTTTAATTTTTTATGTATATACAATTTGCAAACTTACATATTTTATTTATAAAATTCTATAAGGGGTAAAAAGCGGGGTAAAACTCTGTTTTAGGGTAAAATAAAAACCTCACAAACTTAGCATTTGTAAGGCTTTCATGGTGCACCCAGTGAGAGTCGAACTCACGACCTCCAGATTCGAAGTCTGTAACTCTATCCAGCTGAGCTATGGATGCATATTTTTAAGATTTCTAAAGTGAATGATAGATACATTTCCCACTTTTTACTATACACATTATATAATTAATTATGTAATATTACAACCCCTATTATAATAAAAAAACGTCAAGAGGTCATGAAATTAATAGACATACAACTCTTGATAATCTTGAGGATATTTTAGATTGTCCATCTATTTGCAATAGATAAAAAAATCATGTATATTATAATAACAATACAATAACAGGTGAGGATGTGAAAATATGTCTAAAGTACTTTTTTTAAATATTCCAGCTTATGGTCACGTTAATCCAACTTTAGGTTTGGTAGATGAATTAGTTAGACAAGGAGAAGAAGTGACTTATTTTTGTTCAGAAGAATTTAGAGAAAAGATAGAAAAAACAGGTGCTATATTTAAAAGTTATGGTGAAAAATCAAATCTTTTTAAAAGCAAACATAGCATGTCTCAAGATATAAATATTGATGGTTTATTAAATCGTATAAACGAAATACTAATCTCAAGTGAAGAAATTATTCAATATATTTTGGAACAAATTAATGGTATAAAATTTGATTATATTGCTTACGGCTCCATGTTTTACTATGGAAATATTATTTCTCAAATATTAAAGGTACCTGCAATTTCTTCTTTTGCAGTATTCGCTACTCAAAAAGATTTTATATCTAAAGGGTTTCCATCTCTTAGTGAAGAACTACCAAAAAATCATGCAGTTATGGATAATTACAAAAAAACATCCATTAGCCTAAACCAGAAATATAATGTAAATATGCCTAAAATGAAAGATCTATTTTTTAACAAAGGTGATTTAAATATTGCGTATACGTCAAAATTTTTTATTTCACATATTGAGTATTACGATGATAGTTTTATATTCATAGGACCACCAATATATGATAGAAAAGAAACTACTGATTTCCCTTTTGAAAAATTAAAAGACCAAAAAGTTGTATATATTTCATTAGGAACAGTATTTAATAATACCGATTCTAAACTTTACGATATATTTTTTAGAACATTTGCAGATTATAATGCTATTGTAGTTATGTCCGCATATAATATAGATGTGTCTAAATTTCATATTCCTAAAAACTTCATAGTGAAAAATTATGTTCCTCAATCAGAAATTTTAAAATATACGGATGTTGCAATAACACATGCTGGAATGAATAGTACAAGTGATTTATTGTATAATAATGTACCTTTTGTAGCAATCCCAATTGGTGCCGATCAACCATATATGGCCGCAAGAGTTTCAGAGCTTGGAGCTGCAATTTCTCTGGATAAAGACAAGCTTACAACAGAAATATTGAGAAATTCTGTTGAAAAAGTTATAACAGATCCAAGCTATCTTGAAAACATCAAAAAAATAAGTGCTTCATTTAAAGAAGCTGGTGGCTATAAAAAAGCAATCGAAGAAATTTTGAAATTTAAGAAAGAAAAAGAAATATTTAATTAGGCATCTGAAAAAAATAATAAGTCCATATTGCGAGATGATTTTGCGTATTACAAGGAAACACGTTCCGTTATTAACGGAACCTGCTGACGCATTAGTACACGAAATTAGCCGCTAGGTGGACTTATTATTTTTTTGAAGATGCCTTATATTTTAAAACTCAAGTGAATATGGATTTATTTGATGTTCTAATTCATTTAAAAAAGGAAAGTATTTTTTACTTGTAGTATTAGAACCTTGTACAATTGCCTTGGCAACCTCTGGGCAAGCCCACGTGAGCGTGTTTCTGTTAAATATACCATAGCTATCTGCTGTTCCAGCAGTATAATTCCCGTTATCCCACCAAATAGGAGTCATTCCTTCTGATCTTGCTGTCTGAACATAATATTCTGCATGTGCTACTCTTGATGCTGTATTATTCTTATTGATTGTACCAAATTCACCAATAACTACAGCTCTCCCGTTTTTCACAAATTTATTATAAACTGCATTAAGTTCAGCATATAGTGAAGATTGATCCGAAGCGCTTCCCCAATATGAAGTACCATTAATATCCATAGAAAATTCGTATGGCGTATACATATGAAGAGATACAATAACTCTACTGTCATTATTAGGAATGACTAAATCGTTTACAGCAACAGTAGCATCAGACGCAGAAATTGTTGGTATCATAATCTGTCTTTTTGTATTATTTCCTCCAGTGCTTCTAATTGCATTTACAGCTGCTAAATTATATTGGTTAATTACATCACGGTTTTCAGCTGTTCCTCCACTCCATTCATTAGGTCCTCCATCTTGCTTTGGCTCATTCATTGTTTCAAAAATTAAGTAGTCGCTATAATTTTTGTAGCGATTTGCAATCTGGGTCCAAACCTTCGTAAGCTCATCTGTTACTTGAGCCTGATTTGCGTAGGTTGGTACAATCCAACCTTCATGGTGAGTATTAATAATAACATACATATTATCGTTAAAAGCGTAATTCATTACTTCCTCTATTCTGTTCAGCCATGCTGGATCAATAGTGTAGTTAGGTGCAGCACCTAAATGACTTTGCCAAGTTACAGGAATTCTTATAGTGTTAAAACCTTCTGCTTTTATAGCATTGATCATGGGTTGTGTTGTTACAGGATTTCCCCAACTGGTTTCATTGGGACTACCATCAAAGGAGTTACCCAGATTCCAACCAACTTTCATTTGATTAACTATCTGTTGAGATGATATGTTACGCATACCTGTATAAGCAGTAGATGCATACGCGTTTCCCGTCCCTGCAAAAGTTGTAGCAGCAAAAACTGATGCTACAAGTAATGGTTTTACCTTAAGTAATAATTTTTTAATCATAAATTTTCCCCTCCTAATATATTTTTAGGTATAACATGTACTTTACACTTATATTCAAGCAACCTGTGCAATAGTACAAACTTTAGCTAATAAAAAACACTGCAATGTATTTAATAAAAAAAAATAACTATAAAATTGTAGAATAAAAAGGATAAATAGGGTTAAATGTAGAATAAAAAGAATTAATTCCATTATATCAATTCTTTGTTTTGATTTTACTAATATATAAATTTTATTTATGAGGTGATATTATTAATATTATTTTATTTGTATTATTATTTATAAGCTTTACTTTTTACTTACTTTTAGGTATATATATTTATAAAATTGATGAAAAATCAAAAGCTAACCATATGTTTTTCAATTTATGTATTTGTTGCTGTCTTTGGTCAATAGGGTATGCCTTTATGTTAATTTCCCCCAACATAAAAGTTGCATATTTTTGGAGATCAGTTTCAGTCTTTGGTTATTGCTTTTTTTATGGGTTTTGGCTATACTTTGCGTTTTTACTTAATAGTCCACATGAAAAAAGCTTTAGTTTAAGAATAAAAATTTTAATATACATTCCTTCAATAATATTTCTTATATGTAATTTAGCTGCTGAACCTTCTAAAGTAGTGATTAGAAAATATAATTGTTGGATAGATTCAGCTCCACCAACAATTATTGAAAATATTTACAACATGTGGTTTGTAGCCTTTTGTGTTACGGGTATTGTAATAATATTTTTGCATGGAAAAGAATCTAAAAAGAATAGAGTTAAAAAACAAACTAAAATCATTTTAATTACTAGTATTATAAGTTTTAGTTTAGGAACAATTACAGATATAATTTTGCCTACATTAGGTATAATTGTTTTTCCTTCTGCAATTATAATGGGTTCCATATCATTGGGTGGAATTTATTACGCAATATACAAGTATAGAATGATGTCAATTACTCCTAAATTTGTGTCAGAATATATTTTCAATGCTGTTAATGAACCAGTTTTCATTTTAGGTGAAGATTTTCTTATAAAAAATTGCAACGCCGCATCTTTAATTATAACTGGATATAATTATAAGGAATTGGAACAGAAGACATTGGCTACATTAATCAATGATATAAATTGGGATTTTAACACTGTAATGAAGGAAGGTACTGTGAAGAACATTGAAGTTGATTTGAAAAATAAGGATAAGACTTGTATTGCCTTTGAATTATCTGGAACAGTTCTATATGATGAATTTAAGGACATATTAGGAATTGTTATTTTATTACATGATATTTCCGAAAGAAAAAAAATTGCTGAACTAGAAAGAACTTATGCTTTAAGCTTAGAAGCATCAAACTTAATCCTTAAAAATCAGATTAGGGATAGAATAAGTGCAGAAGAACAGCTACGCCATTTTGTATATTATGATTCACTTACAGAACTTCCTAATAGAAAAAAGATGTTAGAACATATTAATGAGTTACTAGCCAATAAAAACGAACAATTTGCAGTTCTTTTTATAGATTTAGACGGTTTTAAACATATAAATGACAAATTTGGTCACCAAGTTGGGGATAATGTTCTTAAAACTGTAGCATTTAGATTAAAAAGTCTTATTAGTACAAATAGTATAATTAGTAGAATCGGTGGAGATGAATTTATAATTATATTAGAAAATTTAAAGTCTTGTTCATATGTGGAAGAAGTTGCAACTATGATTAATAAATGCTTAAGAAAACATTTTACTTATAATAAAAATAATATATTTATTGGAGCAAGTATAGGTATAAGCATATTTCCTAAACATGGAGACGATTCAGATACTTTAATAAAAAATGCTGATTTAGCTATGTATGAAGTTAAAAATAATGGTGGCTATGGCTATGCCATATATTCCTCAAAAATGAATACCGAGGTTATTGATAAATTAGAAATGAAAATAAAATTCAACAATGCAATGTTAAATAATGAATTTATAACTTATTATCAACCTATTATAGATTTGAAATCAATGAAAATTTTAAATTCAGAAGCCCTTATAAGATGGAAACAAGGAGATAAAATTATTCCTCCTGTAGAATTTATTCCAATTGCCAAGAATATAGGTGAACTAGTTGCCATTGATAATTGGATGTTAGAAAACGCCTGTATTCAATGCAAAAAATGGCATGAGCTTGGTGTGAAGGATTTCAGTGTATCCTTAAACACATCTTATACGCAACTAAAACAACCAAATTTTCCTCAATTAGTTGAAAATATATTAGATGCTCATTCACTATCTTCACAGTATTTAAATCTTGAAATCACTGAAGATGAAGCTATGGAGGATCCAGAATCAATTATAAATGTATTGTCTCAGTTGAAAAATATTGGTGTTAAAATTTCCTTAGATGACTTTGGTACAGGCTTTTCCTCTCTTAGTTATGTAAATAGATTACCTATTGATACCATAAAAATTGATAGATCACTTATAATTAATTTAGAAAAAGAAGGTTCTAAAAATATACTGATTGTTAAATCTATAATAATAACGGCCCATAGCTTAAATATTAAAGTTGTTGCAGAAGGAATTGAAACAGAGGAACAGTTTAATATTCTAAAAGAACTTCAATGTGATTTAATTCAGGGATATTTAATTGGAAAGCCCATGGATGCATCTAATTTTGAGGAAAACTTTATAAAGTAGGATATTAGGCATATTCAAAAAATAATAATTCCACCTAGCGGCTAATTTCGAACAACTCTCTCCTTCTTATTTACCTTTTGAGAATACATGTTTTTATCCGCTATGGTTTTAACATCTTCAGCACTCAGACCTTCCTTTGAAATACCAATTCCATAGCTAAACCTAATATTTATTCCTTTATAGGAATTGTTAAACAATTCCTTTTCCATATTCTTCACCATGACAAGAGCTTCCTTTTCACTACACTGGGAGAGTATAATAAGGAACTCATCTCCTGACTGTCTTATTTTTAAATCTGTTTTCCTAAATTTACTTCTCATAACTTCTGAAAAGTATATCAATACCTCATCACCAAATATATGTCCATATGTATCGTTGATTATTTTGAAGTTATCCATATCTATCATAATAAATATAGTACCTTCTGGTATTAAACCCTTATATTTACTATAATATCTTCTATTGTAAAGTCCTGTGAGACTATCAGTTATAAGAAGCTGTTTCATTTCATTTACAAGCATAGAATTCTTTATTGCTATCTCAAGATGTGTTACTATAAATTCTATTATATCAATATCTTTATTTGAAAAAGAGTCATAACTTTTAATACTATCAACATTAATGCACCCCAAAAACTCTCCATCAACATATAATGGTGCACTAATACAAGATTTACAAATAAATGCATCTGCTTCATTAAGTTTCTGAAGATCTATTTCATTGAAAACATCTCTATTGTATTCCATTGGCTCAATTATTATAGCAGGCTTTTCAAGCTTATTTATTTTATAAAGAAATAAGTCCTCTTTCATAATGTGGACATCTTTTAATAAATTCATGTTATAACCTTTCAAAGCCTTGAAATCCATATAATTTTTCTCATGATTATAAATAAGAATACTTCCCCATTCTGCTCCTTTTACAAGCTTTATAGTTGATTCAAGCAACTTTTGATATAAGTCATCAATGTTCTCAAACTCATTTATTTGCTTGGTAATTTCAATAAGTAAAGCATTTACATTTAAAGTATGATGATATTTATTATTGACAATTTTTTTATTTATCTCTGATTTTATAAGACATATTATTAACAAAAAAATCACTGCCAGTGCTATTAGCATCATAATTATCTCCATCCTTAAAGAATTAATATTCATTTTAATTAATTATACTGTGTTATATTAAAGCCTCAAATCAATATAAATATGATATACAACTTTAATAAATAAACCACTATTTAAAATATACCATGAAATTTCCTAATCCGTAAAGATATCAAATATTGTATATGTTCCATTAAAAAAAGATGGACTCTGTAGTAATGTAAGCATAAAACTTCCTAAAATACAGCATACTAAGTTAATATTTAAGTAGAAAATTGTATAAATGATTGAATTGTTCAAAACATTATGATAAAATCAAGTCAAGTGGTAATACCACGGTACCATCAAGTAATACTTTTATAAAAATTAGTTCAAACAATTTTTTTATGGTACTTTATAAAAATTTAAATACGCAATGGTTCTATAAAAAAACGTTTTAATAATGTAGAGTATAAAGGAGAGGTAAAGTATGAATATTCTGTTATGTGTAAAACAGGTTCCAGATGATTCAATTGAAATTCATTTGGATAATAAGATTAAAAAACCTAATTTAGCTGGAGTCAGTTTAGTAGCAAATGCATTTGACACTTATGCATTAGAGTTAGCAGTTCGTTTTATGGAAGCTCATGGAGGAAATGTTAGTGTATTAACTGTGGGAGCAGAAGATTCTTTAAATACATTAAAAAATTGTCTTGCTGTAGGAGCTAAAGAAGCATTTTTTGTAAAAGATGATTTATATGCAGATTTAGATGCTATTGGAACTGCTGATGTTTTGGCTGATGCTATTCATAAAATTGAAAAAGACAAAGGTGAAAAATTTGATTTAATTCTTTGTGGAAAAGAATCCACAGATGAAATTACAGGTCAAGTAGGAGCAATGCTTTCCGAAAAATTAGGAACAAGTTTTGTCAGCAGCGCCATTGAAATCGTTTTAAAAGACGATGCCATGGAAGTTCATCAAGAAATTGAAGAAGGATATAATATAGTTTCTTTAGAATCTCCAGCTGTAGTAACAGTAAGTAAACCAAATTATGATCCACGTTATCCTACTATTAAAAATAAGATGGCAAGTCGTAAGGCAGTGATTCCAACTTATTCAGCAGCAGAAATTGGAGAGGTAAAACAATCAAAAGTACGTTGCATTGAATATGTTGAACCTCCTAAGAAAGAGGCTGGTATCAAAATTCAAGAGAAAGACGCTATACTTGCAGTAAGTGCTACTATGGAGCAAATGAAAAAAGATAAGGCAATCTAATTAAGGGGGAAAAATAAACTATGAAAGCATTATTGTTTATTGAAACAATTGGAGAAAAAGCATTAGGCGCAAGCCTTGAATTGATTAGTGCAGTAAAAGCATTAGATGCAGAAGGAACAGCTCTTGTAGTAGGTAACAGGGCCGTAGCAGATACAGTGGCTGCTTTTGGAATTCCAGTTATTTTTACAGATGCTGCTACAGACCGTGATACTTTGACAGAAGTATTATTAGAAACTGTTAAGGAACAAAATCCAAATATTGTTTTATTATCAAATACAGCATTAGCTAAAGATATTGCACCACGTATTGCAGGACGTATGTGTTTAGGCTGTGTAAGTGATGTAATAGGAATGAGTAAAACTGATGGTAAAGTTATATACACTAGACCAGCGTATGGTGGTACAATTTTAGAACATATTGAAGTAGAAGGCTCATCAGTAGTTACAGTTAGAAATGGAAGTTTTTCAAAGCCAGAGGCTGCTTCAAATGCAAGTGTTACAGAGAAAAAAGTAGAAATTGTAGCTAGTGCTATTAAGGCAAAAATTGTTGATACAATAAAAGAAATTTCTGAATCTATTAATTTAGAAGAAGCACAAGTTATTGTTGCTGGCGGACGTGGAATGGGAAATGCAGAAAATTTTAAACTTGTTGAAGAATTAGCACATGTGCTTGGTGGTGTAGTAGGTGCAACAAGACCGCCAATTGAAGAGGGATGGATTTCTCGTGCACACCAAGTTGGGCAATCAGGAAAGATTGTAGCGCCACAACTTTATATTGCATGTGGTATTTCTGGAGCAACACAACATACATCTGGAATGTCAGGTTCTAAATATATTGTGGCAATTAATAAAGATGAGGAAGCTCCAATTTTTCAAATCGCCAATATAAGTATTGTTGGAAATGTAACTGAAATTCTTCCTGTTATGATTGAAGAAATGAAGAAAGCAAAAGCAAAGTAAAGCTCTTCTGTTCCTTAATTTAGGAATGAAAACAAAATAGAGTAAGAAGAAAGGAATGATTATTATGGCTAAGTATAATGAATTGACAGAAGAATTAATTTCAAAATTACAAGAGGCAGCTCCAGGGCATATTTTAACTGGTGCTGATATCAACAAAGATTATAGTCATGATGAAATGCCTATATATGGAAAAAAATCTCCAGAAGTTGTATTTATTGCACACTCTACAGAGGAAGTTGCTGCAGTAGTAAAAATATGTAATGAAAATAAGATACCAGTAACCCCTAGAGGAGCTGGAACAGGCCTTGTAGGAGGAGCTGTTCCACTTTTAGGAGGCGTGTTAATTGATCTTACAAAGATGAATAAAATACTTTCTTATGACTTAGAAAATTTTGTTGTTCGTGTTGAAGCAGGAGTTTTGTTAAAAGATCTTGCAGATGATTGTTTAAAACAAGGATTGTTATATGCTCCAGATCCTGGTGAAAAGTCCGCTTGCTTAGGTGGAAATGTTTCAACAAATGCAGGTGGAATGAGAGCTGTTAAATATGGTGCAACACGTGATTATGTACGTGCAATGACAGTTGTTCTTCCATCAGGAGAAATTACTAACATTGGATCTACAGTATCAAAAACAAGTTCGGGTTACAGTCTTTTAGATTTAATGATTGGTTCCGAAGGTACCCTTGGAATTATTACAGAACTTACTTTGAAAATCATGCCAGCACCAAAGGTAGTTGCAAGTTTAATTATTCCTTTTGAAAATTTAGATGATTGTATTGCTACTGTTCCTAAATTCAAAATGGCACACATGAATCCGCAAGCATTAGAATTTATGGAAAGAGAAATCGTTTTATCTAGTGAAAGATATATAGGAAAGAGCGTATTCCCACAAGTAATTGATGGAGTAACTGCAAATGCTTATTTACTTGTTACTTTAGATGCGGGTAATGAAGATGAATTGAATAATCTTATTGAACAAGCAAGTGAAATTGTATTAGAAGCAGGGGCAATTGATGTTCTTGTAGCTGATACTCCTGCTAAAATTAAGGATGCGTGGGCTGCACGTTCTAGTTTCTTAGAAGCAATAATGGCAGAAACAAAATTATTAGATGAATGCGACGTGGTAGTTCCAGTAAATAAAATTGCTTCTTATCTTGCTTTTGTAAATAAAGCTGGCGAAGATTGCGGAATAACTATTAAGAGTTTTGGGCATGCAGGAGATGGAAATCTTCACATATACCAGTGTAGTAATGATTTGGAAGAATCAGAGTTTAAAGAAAGAGTTGAAAAATTCTTTAAAATTATTTACGAAGAAGCAACAAAATGCGGCGGACTTGTTTCAGGAGAACATGGAATTGGTAGTGGTAAGGTTAGCTACTTAGCAGATAGCGTTGGACAAATAAACATGAACTTAATGAGAGGTATTAAAAAAGCGTTTGATCCGAATTTAATTATGAATCCAGGTAAAGTATGCTTCACATTAGATGGAGACAACTAATAAAACTATATGGATATACACATAATAATAATAAAAGGAAGGTAGGAAATTAATATGAATTTCAAACATGATGAAAATCACCAACAATTACAAGAAATGTATCGCGATTTTGCAGTAAATGAGGTTAAACCAATTGCAAAAGAAATTGATGAAACTATGCGTTTTCCTGAAGAAAATGTAGCAAAGATGGCTGAAATGGGCTTGCTTGGAATTCCATTCCCTGAAGAATACGGTGGAGCTGGAATGGATACATTAAGTTATATACAATGTGTAGAAGAATTATCTAAATGTTGTGCAACTACAGGTGTTATTGTTTCAGCACATACAAGTCTTTGTGCAACACCAATTTACACATATGGAACAGAAGAACAAAAGGAGAAATATTTAAAGCCACTTGCTTCAGGTGAAAAATTAGGTGCCTTTGGATTAACAGAACCTGTTGCTGGAACTGATGCTTCTCTGCAAAAGACAACAGCTGTATTAGAAGGAGACCATTATGTATTAAATGGCAGCAAGATCTTTATTACTAATGCAGGATATGCAGAAATATATATTATTACTGCTATGACAGATAAGAGCAAGGGAACAAAGGGTATTTCAGCATTTATCGTTGAAAAAGATTTTCCTGGTTTTTCTGTTGGAAGTCATGAATTAAAGATGGGAATCAGAGCATCTTCTACATGTGAATTATTCTTTGATAATTGCATAGTTCCAAAGGAAAATCTTTTAGGAGAAGAAGGTAAAGGATTTAACATTGCAATGGCAACTCTTGATGGAGGTCGTATTGGTATTGCTGCACAAGCTCTTGGTATTGCAGAAGGTGCAATAGAAGAAACTATTAAATATGTTAATGAACGTGTTCAATTTGGACGTACTATTGGAAAATTCCAAAATACACAATTCGAACTTGCTCAAATGAGAGCAAATACAGAAGCTGCAAAACTTTTAGTATATCAAGCTGCATGTGCAAAGGATGATCATGAAAGATTTACACATTTAGCTGCTATGGCAAAATTAGTTTCTTCTAGAAATGCCAGCGATGTAACAAGACGTTGTTTACAATTATTTGGTGGCTATGGATTTTCAAGTGATTATCCAATTGAAAGAATGATGCGTGATGCAAAAATAACAGAAATTTATGAAGGAACATCAGAAGTTCAAATGATGGTAATTTCCGGATGGATGGGCGTTAAATAATAGATGGTTGTATTAAAGTAACTCAAAAACAAAAACGGTAGATTGGAAAATCTACCGTTTTTGTTTTTATCACTAATTTTGTTTCATTCAAAATTTTAAAAAAGTTGTAGTACTAAAAGTAAAATCTTAAAGGATTTTTGTCGGTACATGTAGAATAATAGAAAGTAGTCAATTATATTAATTGTTTACTTTGACTAACCTATGACTTTTTTATGAGGTGATATTATTAATATTATTCTATTTGTATTATTATTTACAATTTTTATTTTTTACTTACTTTTGGGTATGCATACTTACAAAAATCATAAAAAATCAAAGGCTAACCATATGTTTCTTTATTTATGTATTTGTTGCAGTCTTTGGGCAATAGGTTATGCATTTATGTTGGTTTCACCAAATATAAAAGTTGCATATTTATGGAGATCAATTTCAGTATTGGGTTATTGCTTCTTTTATGGGTTTTGGCTATACTTTGCCTTTTTACTCAACAATGAAAATAGAGTACGTGCAGAAGAACAAACACGGCATTTTATATATTATGATTCACTTACAGAACTTCCTAATAGGAAAAACATGCTAGAACATATTAATATGTTACTAGCTAATAAAAACGAAAAATTTGCAGTTCTTTTCATAGATTTAGATGGTTTTAAAAATATAAATGACAAATTTGGTCACCAAGCTGGGGATAATGTTCTTAAAGCTGTAGCCTTTAGATTAAAAAGTAGTATTAGTAGCACTAATACTACTTTTAGTAGAATTGGTGGAGATGAATTTATAATTATATTAGAAAATATAAAGTCTTCTTCATATGTGGAAGAAGTTGCATCTATGGTTAATAGATGCTTAGAGCAACATTTCACTTATAATAATAACAATATGCTTATTGGTGCAAGTATAGGTATAAGCATATTTCCTGAACATGGCACGGATTCAGATACTTTAATTAAAAACGCTGATTTAGCTATGTATGAAGTTAAAAATAATGGTGGTTATGGCTATGTCATATATTCTCCAAAAATGAATACCCAGGTTATTGATAAATTAGAAATGAAAATAAAATTCAATAACGCAATGTTAAATAATGAATTTATAACTTATTATCAACCTATTATAGACTTAAAATCAATGAACGTTTTAAATTCAGAAGCCCTTATAAGATGGAAACAAGGAAATAAAATTATTCCTCCTGTAGAATTTATTACAATTGCCAAGAATATAGGTGAACTAGTTGCCATTGATAATTGGATGTTAGAAAATGCCTGTATTCAATGTAAAAGATGGCATGAGCTTGGTGCGAAAGATTTCAGTATATCTTTAAACACATCTTATACACAACTAAAGCAACCAAATTTTCCTCAATTAGTTGAAAATATATTAGATGCTCATTCACTATCTTCACAGTATTTAAATCTTGAGATCACTGAGGATGAAGCTATGGAGGATCCAGAATCAATTATTAATATATTGTGTCAATTAAAAAATCTTGGTGTTAAAATCTCCTTAGATGACTTTGGTACAGGCTATTCCTCCCTTAGTTATGTAAATAGATTACCTATTGATACTATAAAAATTGATAGATCACTTATAATTAATTTAGAAGAAAAAGGTTCTAAAAATATACTGATTGTTAAATCCATAATAAGGATGGCTCATAGCTTAAATATTAAAGTTGTTGCAGAAGGCATAGAAACAGATGAACAGTTTACTATTCTAAAAGAACTTCAATGTGATTTAATTCAAGGATATTTAATTGGGAAACCCATGGATGCATCTAATTTTAAGGAAAACTTTATAAACTGATTCTTAGGCATATGAAAAAAATAACTAGTCAGTATGCTAGTATATTTTTTTCATATGCCTTATTAACAGCCTTCTTAGCATCTTTATGCTTAGAAGGCGCTATCCAGGGATGTATCCGCTATTTACTCCCACTTATTAATTCATATAATATAATAAGCTCAGACTTAAACTAAATAACAAGTTTAAATCTGAGCTATTTCTTTTTTTGTATGGAGCGGGTGAAGGGAATCGAACCCTCGTAACCAGCTTGGAAGGCTGACACTCTACCATTGAGTTACACCCGCATGTATGGAGCGGAAGACGAGATTTGAACTCGCGACGTTCACCTTGGCAAGGTGACGCTCTACCACTGAGCCACTCCCGCAAAATTTAATATTACTTAAGTAATTTACATTTTATCATTGATCTATAGGAATTCGAATTCTTGTATTTAAACAAATATATTGTAATATTTTTATTTAATTGGTGCAGGTGAAGGGACTTGAACCCCCATGCCGTAGGCGCTAGATCCTAAGTCTAGTGCGTCTGCCAATTCCGCCACACCTGCATCATTGGTGGCTTACCGGGGAATCGAACCCCGGACAACATGATTAAAAGTCATGTGCTCTACCAACTGAGCTAGTAAACCATATTTAATTGGCTGGGATGGCAGGATTCGAACCTACGAATGCAGCAGTCAAAGTGCTGTGTCTTACCGCTTGACGACATCCCAATGTATTAAATGGGGTGAATAAAGGGACTCGAACCCTCGACAACCAGTACCACAAACTGGCGCTCTACCAACTGAACTATATTCACCATATGGTGTGCCTTCAGGGACTCGAACCCTGGGCACCCTGATTAAGAGTCAGGTGCTCTACCAACTGAGCTAAAAGCACATATTATTTTTAAATGGTGCGTTTTAAGGGATTCGAACCCCCGGCCCACGCCTTAGAAGGGCGTTGCTCTATCCAACTGAGCTAAAAACGCATCTTTTGGAGCGGGTGAAGGGAATCGAACCCTCGTAACCAGCTTGGAAGGCTGACACTCTACCATTGAGTTACACCCGCATATTAGTGGTCGGGGTGACAGGGATTGAACCTGCGACCTCATGGTCCCAAACCACGCGCGCTCCCATCTGCGCTACACCCCGATATATATTGGTGCGCCTTCAGGGACTCGAACCCTGGGCACCCTGATTAAGAGTCAGGTGCTCTACCAACTGAGCTAAAAGCGCATCTTTTGGAGCGGAAGACGAGATTCGAACTCGCGACGTTCACCTTGGCAAGGTGACGCTCTACCACTGAGCCACTCCCGCATTATGGACATAAACATACTTGTCTTATAATCATTATTTAATTGGTGCAGGTGAAGGGACTTGAACCCCCATGCCGTAGGCGCTAGATCCTAAGTCTAGTGCGTCTGCCAATTCCGCCACACCTGCATCATTGGTGGCTTACCGGGGAATCGAACCCCGGACAACATGATTAAAAGTCATGTGCTCTACCAACTGAGCTAGTAAACCATATTTAATTGGCTGGGATGGCAGGATTCGAACCTACGAATGCAGCAGTCAAAGTGCTGTGTCTTACCGCTTGACGACATCCCAATGCATTAAATGGGGTGAATAAAGGGACTCGAACCCTCGACAACCAGTACCACAAACTGGCGCTCTACCAACTGAACTATATTCACCATATGGTGCGTTTTAAGGGATTCGAACCCCCGGCCCACGCCTTAGAAGGGCGTTGCTCTATCCAACTGAGCTAAAAACGCATTTTATTGGAGCGGGTGAAGGGAATCGAACCCTCGTAACCAGCTTGGAAGGCTGACACTCTACCATTGAGTTACACCCGCAATTTATAGTGGTCGGGGTGACAGGGATTGAACCTGCGACCTCATGGTCCCAAACCACGCGCGCTCCCATCTGCGCTACACCCCGTTACCTCTTTTTCTCTGTTTACCACTGTCGGCGACAAAAATTATTCTACACTAAGATAGGTCATTCGTCAATACTTTTTTCTCATTTTTTTTCAATACTTTATATTAATATTATCTGAGGCAGTATTTTTTCATTACTAATTTCTATTAAAGCAACGCTATTTTTATATGTCCTTGACATACCTGCGCTACCTGGATTTATAATCCATACCCCCTCTTCAAATAAAGTCACAGCAACATGTGTATGACCAAACAATACCACATCAGCCTGCACTTCTTCAGCCTTATATTTTAAATTAAGTAATGTGTTTTTTACGTTGTAATTGTGTCCATGAGTAATAAAAAATTTTTTATTGTTTATTATTTCAATTTTTTCTGCACTTGCACCTTCACAATAATCACAATTTCCTCTAACACTAATTATTTTTTCATAATAATACTTTTCTATCTCTTTTACATCTTCAATATTATCCCCTAAGTGTATAATTACTTCACATTCTTTAAGCTTTTCTACTCCCTTTTTAATATAATCTTTTTGCATATGTGTATCACTCATCACTCCAACTAACACAAGAATCACTCCTCATCATTTTAGTTCTTCCTTTAATTTATCCTTTAAAATTGAAAGTGCCCTTCCCCTATGGCTAATAGCATTTTTTTCACTGCTACTAATTTCTGCAAAAGTCTTTTTTAAATCAGGTATATAAAATAATGGATCATACCCAAATCCATCATACCCTCTTTCCTCATCAATTATGTATCCATTACATTCCCCCTGAGCCTGCACTACTTTATTCTCATTAATAATAAATACCATAGCTGCAACAAACTTTGCTTTCCTATCTTCTTCTTTTTTATCTTTTAGTAGTTCTAAAAGTTTTTCATTATTTTTTTTATCATTGCCATGTTCACCGGCAAATCTAGCTGAAAAAACTCCAGGTGCTCCGTTTAATACATCTACCATTAATCCTGAGTCATCTGAAAGCATCATTTCTCCTGTGATTTTGTATATTTCATAAGCCTTTTTGTATGCATTTTCCATAAATGTTTTGCCGTCTTCAACCACATCAACCTTTATGTTTGCTTCTTTAAGTGAAATTACTTCCAATGGGAAATCCTTTAAAATTTCTTTTATCTCTTTTATTTTACCTTGATTATTACTAGCTACAATTACTTTTTTCATATTTTTTTCTCCTGTTGTTTTTGTTAAGCCCTTATATCGTCTACAACGCTGTTTTCTAGGTCTAGTATAGAACTAGTATACCCGAAATTTCAACCCCATATAAATTAATATAGCGCAATTTACATACACTGCAAATTTTCCACTATCTGCGGAACCTACCTTCTTGCCTGACACAAAATATCCGCCGCATCTTTGACTTGTTATTTTTTTTTCATATGCCTAATTTATTCACACTTAAAAGTATCATTTCATATAATGTTACATAGTAATATTTTGGCGGTGTCATTTTGAAATATATTGGACCATTTTTAAAACTGAATTACTTAAGTACAGAAAATATAAAAAATCAATTATTTCACCTTGCTAAAGAAAGCAAAAAAATACTTATATTTTACTCAAATTTTGGTATTGTCAGTGATGCTGAAAAACCAGAATTTATTCTTAAATCATATTATGATATTAACACATTTAGAGCTTTTTCTCCACTTTTATGCATTTATAAAAAGGGAGATGTGAAACTAGAAAATGTTGATAAAAAATTATGCCTGGACCATAGTAAATTTAGAAAAGATATTCTTATATGGAGCAATGTATTTATGACTTTAACTGTGATAGAACTTTCAAAATACTATAAATTTCTTGAAGCGAAACATCAAGTTTCTCATAGTCTTTCTAAAACATATTTATATGTGGCAGAAAATCAACTGCAATTTTATTTAACATATCTTCGAAATAACGAAGGCGTATTTGTAGATAAAAAGAATATGTCTGACGAACATGAATTTAAGTTTGAAAATAAATCTAAAAATTATTTATTCTCAGACCAAGCACTGGCTATGGCAACTTTTGCAAGTTATTCAACACTATGTAAAGCTAAAGATAGCCAGCAATACAAAGATTTTTCCTTCGACATATTTAATATGCTTGTGGGTTATAAAGAATCTTTGTATGATTTACCTTACATGGAAATCATGAAAATATGCATTGGTTTAAATTTATTTTATGATTACACAAAAAGTGAAGATGTTCTTCCATTGCTACTAGACCTATATGACTTTAGTGAAGGCAGTATAGATGAAGATGTGTCCGATAAACAGTCTATAACTGATCAATGCCTGTTTGTAATAAATTCTATGCTTTTACATGAACATATTAATCTTATAAAATACAAGGATAATGCTAATAGAACCTTAAAAAATTTAAAAAAATTGTATGATAAAGATAAGTGTATGTTTATAAAAGGCAACTCAAAAAAAGAAATAAGCATTAACTCAACAGAATTGATATTATTTCTTCTAAGTAATCTAATTGTTTTTGATGACCCTGAAAATACACACTGCGACAAATATACCGTTGATCTTTACAAACATATTATAGAGAATTTAGGTCTCATAGGAAGTTTTCCTAACGTGCCAAATTTAGATAACCCTGAACGTTATAAAAATTTTTCATTGGATTCTAATGACTTATTAGATGAAATAAACTTTAAATTGGACACCATAGGAACTCCTGAGTCTACTTTACTGATGCCATTATTTCTAAAGGAGCTTACCTATAATAAAAAGAAAGAGTCTTTTTCAGAACCTAAAACTGCCTTTTACAGTAACCAAAATACGTTCTTCTTTTTCCTTTTTATATATTTATTTAAACCCAATTTTGAAAACAGTATTGAGGATGAACCTAGACTTCCTTCTCATAAATCCAAAAAACATGGTTCTAAAAATTAACGTTCTAATTTGAGTTAAAGTCTGGAAACAAACTTTCTGTAGAAACGTCCCCATATTTATCTACCTGTAGTCCTTTAACATAAGCTTTTGAACATACAGCTATATGTTTAGTGTATAAAGGTACTACAGGTAGTTTATCTTCAAGTTCCTTAATACACTTAGTATAAACAGCATTTTTCTTCATTGGATTGGAAGTTGTATTAGCCTGAAAAAGCAAATCATTATAATAGGCATCACTATAACCATAATTATTTGATGGATAATCAGTCTCCCACATCTGAAAAAACGCCATTGGATCATTATATTTTATAGTGTAATCTCCTAGATAGATATCATAATCATTACCTTTTATAACATCATTTATGTCCTTACTACTATAGCCATCTAGCTCAAAGTTTATTTTTTCTCCACTTAGATTTTCTAAATTACTACCCTTTAAAATACTGTCATTTATAGTATTTACTATATCTTCACATATCTTTTCATTATTGTCTTCGTCTATATATGCTATTTTTATTGTTTCATTATTATAATTACTTCTTTTTAAACACTGCACCGCATCTGTAGATGAATTACCAGGAATAGTTATTCCTTTAAGATTTGTATTCATGGAACTTGGAAAAAATGAATTGTTAATTCTTCCATAATCCCCTATACTATTATTTTGTAATTCATTTTTGTCTATGGAATAATTTATAGCTTTTCTAAAATTTTCATCAGAAACTGCTGTTTCACTATTTAAATTAAAAAATAATGCTTTAATTGAAAAACTGTCAAAAAAGCTTACTTCGTTTTCCTTCTTTAACCTATCTATTTCAACAGCTGGTGGGTAAAAAAATATATCAATATCATTATTGGTTTCAAAGTCTGCTAGCGAGTAAGCTCCACCCTTAGTACCTTGAGCCAATACTATATGGTCACTCTTAACCTGTTCTTTGAATACATAGTAAATATTTTTCTCTAAATTTATATTCCCATCTGATGAAATACTGTTAATCTTAAATGGTCCTGTATACTTAATGGCTTTATAGTCCTTTCTCCAATTATTCAAATTTCCATCAATTTGCCTAAGACCATAGATAGGCTGGCTTAAGATTTTTAAAAAATATGATGTTGGATAATTAAGCCTAATTTGTAGCTTGTTTTCTTCTGGTGCAGTTATTGCTACATCGGAAAAACTTCCATTTCCATTAACATAATCCGATACTCCATAGATCACCTTTAATTCATTTCTATATTCACTGTTATATTTTACATTAAGAATATCCCTAAAAAAATCACAAAAATCATTAGCAGTTATATTTGTTCCATCGCTCCATTTTATATCATCTCTTAAATCAAATGTATAAACGAGCCCATCTTCAGACACATCACAACTTTCAGCAAGTCCATATCCAATGCTTCCATCACTTTTTTCATAAACTAAACCTTCAAACAAAGACTTAGCTAAATCCTTTGTCCTTGAATTATATTTATCTAGCTCTACTAAGTCATCAGGTTGATTTTCTATGTCATATACCAAATAATTCTTATTCCTGTCAGCTACCGTTATGTCATCTTTTTTTTCAATACACCCAAACAAAGTTGAGATCAGCATAAACAACAAAATAACACACAATAATCTTTTTAATTTATCCATATTAACAACCTTTTCCCATATAACATTTAGTATTTTTCTATATATTATTGCCATATTAGACTTTTTTATTCATTCTTACTTTTATGTGTAATGACATGGTATGTACTGCTAACCCGGTACTACCCCTTCTAATAATTTTTAAGATGCTAGTCTATTTTTTTAATATGCCTAATTAAGATACAACTTTTATGGTATAATATTAGTAAATTTACATAAATTAAAGTTAATTTTCTAATGGAGGGACTAAAATGCTTTTAGCACTAGAAATAGTTGGAATTTTATCAATGCTTACATTTTTATTCATAGGTATATGGAGTTTTATTATATTTAATAAGATTTATGGTCAACTTAAATATAGAAACTACTTAATTGAAAAAGTCAGCTATAATCTTTATTTAAATAATAAATGTAATAATATAGACGCTGAAGATATAGAAAGCCATATTTCAGAATCAAAAAATGATGTAGAAGATGATAGTGATAAAGACACCTTAAAAGATGATGCCATAAACGCATACGATTTTGGATCACTATCACCTGAAAAGAAAGAATCCTAATAAGGCATATTCAAAAAAATAGCAAGTCAGTATTCTAGTATATTTTCTTTCATATGCCTTATAAAAAAATGAGTCCTACATTTTCATATGCATTAGGACTCATTTTTTATTTTATCTTTTTTTAATTTCCTCATTAACAAGCTTATTTACAATTTGAGGATTTGCTTTTCCTCTTGTTTCTTTCATAATTAGACCAACAACAAAGCCTAATGCTCTCTTTTTACCATTTTTAAAGTCTTCTATTGATTTAGAATTTTCATCTAAAACCTTATTAACGACTTCGAGAATTGATCCTTCATCACTGTTTTGAATTAGACCTTCTTCTTCAACAATTGTCTTTGGTGATTTTCCTGTGCTAAACATGGTAACTATAATTTTTTTACCTATGGCATTAGAAATAGTTCCAGAATTTATAAGTTTTATAAGCTCTGCAAGCTGCTCTGGAGTGAATTTTAAGTCTTCCACCCAGGTTGCATTTTCTTTCATTATTTTAGAAATATCCCCCATTAGCCAGTTTGATGCAGATTTTGCATCTTCACTTATCTTAGCTGTTTTTTCAAAAAAATCTGCCATTGACATAGTAAATGTAATTACCGAAGCATCATGCTTTGGAATACCAAATTCTTTAACAAATCTTGCTTCCTTTTCATGTGGAAGTTCTGGAATTGTCTTTCTTATTTCTTCAATCCATTCATCATCAATATTTAATGTAACAAGATCTCCTTCTGGGAAATATCTGTAGTCATTTGCAAATTCTTTACTTCTCATTACAGTAGTTTCACCTTTGGTGTCATCCCATCTTCTTGTATCCTGTGTAAGTTTTTCTCCACTTTCAACTGCTTTAATCTGTCTATCTATTTCATAATTAAGTGCTTTTTCAAGTGCTTTGAATGAGTTCATGTTTTTAATTTCTGTTCTTACTCCAAACGTGTCAGAACCCTTTTCCATTATTGAAATATTAGCATCACATCTTAGTGAGCCTTCTTCCATTTTACAGTCTGAAACTTTTGTACTTGAAAGTATGCTCTTTAGCCTTTCTAGGTATTTTACTGCTTCCTTTGGGCTTCTCATATCTGGTTTTGAAACAATTTCAGCCAGTGGAACTCCTGATCTATTAAAGTCAACTAATGTACCCGCTGGAGTATGTAGAAGTTTTGCTGCATCTTCTTCTATATGAATTCTTTCTATTCCAACTCTTTTTTTAGTACCATCCTCTAATTCAACTTCAATATATCCATCTCTACATAACGGCAATTCATCTTGAGTTATCTGATAATTTTTAGGACAGTCTGGATAAAAATAATTTTTTCTGTCCATTCTTCCATATTTAGTTATGGAGCAATTTAAAGCAAGACCTGATTTTATTCCATACTCTACTACCTTTTTATTTAAATGTGGAAGTGCACCTGGAAGTCCTAAACATACTGGACAAACATGAGTATTAGGCTGCCCTCCAAATTCTGTTGTACATCCACAATATATTTTAGTTTTTGTTAAAAGTTCAGTGTGAACTTCAAGTCCTATTACAACTTCATATTCCATTTTTTTCACCATCCTTACTGAATTACAGGGCTTTTTTATGCCAATCTGTTGCAGCTTCATAGCTATATGCCATATTAAATAGAACATCTTCTCTAAAATAATTTCCAATAAATTGAAGTCCAACAGGAAGATTGTTTACAAAGCCACAAGGTACTGAGATTGCTGGAAGTCCTGCAATATTAACTGGTACTGTATATATATCTGATAAATACATTGATAAAACATCTTTTGTCTTTTCTCCAAATTTAAAAGCTGTTGAAGGTGATGTTGGTGATAATAAAACATCAAATTCTTCAAAAGTTTTTACAAATTCCTGTTTTATTAGATTTCTTACTTTTAGTGCTTTTTTATAATAAGCATCGTAATAACCAGAAGATAGCGCATAAGTACCAAGCATTATTCTTCTCTTTACTTCTTTACCAAAGCCTTCACTTCTAGATTTTATATAAATGTCTACTGCGTCCTGAGACTCCTTAGATCTGTGGCCATATCTGATACCATCAAACCTAGCAAGATTTGAAGAAGCCTCTGCAGAGGAAATTATATAATATGCTGCTAAAGAATACTCTGTAAGTGGAAGAGATATTTTTTTAACTATAGCTCCATTATCCTCTAAAACTTTTATTGCTTCATCAACACATTTTCTAACATTGTCATCAAGACCATCCCCAAAGTATTCTACTGGAATACCTATTTTTTTACCCTTAATGTCCTTAACTAAACTTTTTTTATAATCCTGTACTGGTGTGCTTACTGTTGTAAAGTCCATCTTATCAACTCCAGCAATAGCTCCCGTTAATAATGCACAGTCCTCTACGTCTCTTCCTATGGTTCCAACCTGGTCAAGAGTTGATCCAAATGCAGTAACACCATATCTTGATATTCTTCCGTAAGTAGGTTTTAATCCTACAACACCACATAAAGATGCTGGCTGTCTTACAGAACCACCTGTTTCCGTTCCAAGTGTAAGGGGTGCTTCAAGTGCTGCAACCGCTGCTGCTGAAGCTCCTGATGATCCTCCTGGGACGCACTCTTCATTCCAAGGATTAACTACTTTTTTAAAAGCACTATTTTCATTAGATGAACCCATTGCAAATTCATCCATGTTAAGTTTACCTAATATTATCCCATTATTTTCTTTTATCTTCTTTGTAACTGTTGCATCATACGGAGCTATATATCCTTCTAGTATTTTAGAAGCACACGTATTTTGCATTCCTTTTACACTTATATTATCTTTTATAGCTACAGGTACTCCACCTAGTCCTTCTAATTTTTCGCCACTTGCAATCCTTGCATCTAATTCTTTACAATTGTTTACAGCTTCCTCCTTGGACTTGTATAAATAAGCTCCAATTTTATGGTCTACTTTGTCTATTCTACTAAAAAAGGATTCTGTAACTTCTTCTACTTTTACTTCTTTGTTATTTATAAGATCTTTTAGCTCATGGGCTTTAAGCTTATGTAATTCCATCTTTCAACCTCCATTTATTTACAATATTATTCTATTATTTTTGGCACTATAACGTACTCTTCTAATCTTTGAGGTGCATTGTTTAAAACAGTTTTGAGTTCCAATGAAGGTTCAATCTCATCTTCTCTGAATTTATTTTCAATGTAATAAGGATTTACTATTATATCTGTATCTTTAGTATCAAGTTCATTTAGCTTTTCTATGTAACCTAACACACTGTTAAGATCTCCAATTAGCTCTTCTTTTTCATCCTCTGTAAAGCTAAGCCTTGCAAGTTCTGCAACATATTCTACATCTTTTTTTGAAACTGACATATTATCCCTCTCTTCCTTACTTCAAGTAATTTAACTTATTAAATTATACAATAGATTATATCATTTTAATAGACATTGCTTAGGCAGCATGAGGCAAAATAGAATATCATACTGAATTGTTATTTTTTTTATTCCTGATAACAAAATAGGCTACCTTTTGGGTAACCTATCATCATAATCTCTTAAATTCATATTCAATCATTGCTGCTAAGCTACGCCAAGATAAAAAAACAATATTGCCCCAACTGCGATTAACGTACAAAGAATAGAATATTTTATATTTTCAGGTCTTTCTTTTTTATCAATGCTCATTTTTATTGCCCAGGTAATCATTGTAATAACCAAACATACTTGAAGTGCATTGTATGAATTAAAATAAGTATATTGGCGACCAAATAAATATGTAGAAAGTACTGTGAAAATTAAAGTTAGCATTGTAATTAATACAAATACCCAACCCAAAACATTTACTGTTTTTTTCATTTTACCTCCTCCTATTTTGTCCTAAAAATATAATAATTCATTTAATACAATTTGTAAACATTTAATTTAATAAAGTGTTTCTAATGTTTTATCATTTTGTTAAATTCTTCTTCTGTTAAAATTTGAACACCTAAATCTTGAGCTTTTACCAATTTACTTCCTGCTTCTTCTCCTGCTAAAACATAATGAGTTTTCTTACTTACAGATCCACTTACTTTACCACCGTAACTTTGAATAATCTGTGCTGCTTCGTCACGTGTTAATGATTGTAATGTTCCAGTTAATACAAAAGTTTTTCCTGCAAATCTATCATCTTTCTTACTCTCGCTAATCTTAGATTCCATATTAACTCCTGCTTCTTTTAATTTAGTTAAAATAGCAAGCGTCTTCTCTTGATTAAAGAAATTGATAATATCTTGTGATACCGTTTCACCAAAATCAGGTAATTGAATTAACTGTTCATAAGTAGATTGAATAATTTCATTTATGTTTTTAAAATGAGTTGCTAAAACTCTTGCTGATTGTTTTCCAACATTTCTTATACCAAAACCAGCAATTAATTTATCTATATCATTTGATTTTGATTTTTCTATAGCTTCTAATAAATTTTCTACTGATTTTTTCTTACCAATAATTCCTTTTTCAATCAATTCATCTTTGTACTTATCAATATGATAGATGTCAGCTATATCTTTAATATATGCATTATTAATTAAAGCCTCTACTGAACTTGGTCCAAAGCCTTCTATATCCATAGCACCTTTAGATGCAAAGTAACTAATTCCTCTCACAGATTTTGCAGAACAATCAGGATTTGTACAATGTGTATGTGCTCCATCTTTTTCTCTTTCTGTCTTTGAACCACATATAGGACATTCAGTTGGAATACTATAAGGTTTTGTTGTTTCAGGTCGTTTTTCTTTAATCACTTCGATAACTTCGGGGATAATATCTCCTGCTTTTCTTACTAAAACAGTATCTCCTATTCGCACATCACGTTCCGTAATAAAATCTTGATTGTGTAATGTGGCTTTCCCTACAGTTGTTCCTGCAAGTCTAACTGACTTTAAAATAGCTAATGGTGTCAAACGACCTGTTCGACCAACTTGAATAGTAATGTCCTCCACAACCGTTCTCTTTTCCTCTGGAGGATATTTATACGCAACTGCCCATCTTGGCACTTTGATTGTGCTGCCTAATTTTTTTCTATCTGCTAAGCTATCTACTTTTACTACTGCTCCGTCTATACCATGTGAAAGTTTCCATCTTTCTTTCCCAATTTTAGAGATTGCCTCCCAAACTTCATCTGCTGTATTGCACATTCTAAAATCAGGACTAACTACAAATCCTTGTTCTTTTAGCCATTCTAATGACTGTGAATGTGAAGTAAACTCTTTCCCCTCCGATATTTCAAGGTTAAATACAAAAATATCCAGATTTCTTCCTCTTACAATAGAAGGATCTAATTGTCTTAATGTTCCTGCTGCACAATTTCGTGGATTAGCAAAAAGTTTCTTTTCCAATTCTTCTTGCTTTTGATTAACTAATTCAAAGCTTTCATTTGACATATACACTTCACCACGAACTTCTAAGTAAGGTTGTTTAGCTGGAATTTTTTTAGGAATAGATTTAATTTCTAAAAGATTTTCATAGACGGCTTCTCCAACAATCCCATCTCCGCGAGTTATGCCTTCTTTGAAAATTCCATCATAATAACGTAATACCACAGATAATCCATCTATTTTCTTCTCAACAACAAACCTAACATCTCCTAATTCTTGTATCATCTTATTCACAAAACTATAAACTTCTTCTTTTGAAAACACATCTGATAAGCTTATTACAGGTACATCATGTTCTACTTTTCTAAGTTCTCTTTTAAATGTACCACCTACTTTTTGAGTTGGCGAATCATTTGTAATTAATTCAGGATATTCCTTTTCAAGTTGCTTTAATTCCTGAGTCAATTTATCATATTCAAAATCACTAATCTCTGGTTCATCTTGGTTGTAATATTTATCCATATGATATTCAATTTGATTTTTTAGTTCTTTGTATCTCGCTTTATAATTCATATTAATAAACTCCATTTCTTCTTTTTTAAGGTTTAATTTCTATTTACTCTATAGGATAAATTTACTCCATTCATATAATTTCCAAAGGTGCTAAATCAAGTCTTAGATTTTTAATACCCATGTTTTCAAAAGCAATAGTTAAGTTTATTTTTCCATCTTTTTTGTTTACCATAACAATTGTTCCAACACCAAATTTTGCGTGTCTAACCTTTCTTCCTGTAACTGCCTCACCTTCAGTAAGTGCTTTTACTTCTTTTGCTTTAACTATATTGTTATAATCAAGCACTGACTCAGCTTTTTTTTGTGTGAAAGGTAAATTAGTATTTTTAGGTGGAAGATCCCTTTGTGAAAACTCACTTAAACCTTTGTCACTTCTTGAAATACCAGTACCTCTTCCAAACATTGCCCTGTTATTTTCATTTAATGTAATATGTTCTCTAAGATCCTTAGGTATTTCCATTATAAAATCGGACTCAGTATATGAAACGGTTCTTCCAAACACCATTCTAGTTTGAGCTGAAGTCATAAATAGTTCTTCCTTTGCTCTTGTTATTCCTACATATGCAAGTCTTCTTGACTCTTCCATTTCAGCAAAATTATTAAGAGAGGCTGCTCCAGGGAATATACCATTTTCCATGCCTACCATAAATACATCTGGAAATTCCAGTCCTTTTGCACTATGTACTGTCATCATAACAACCGTATCTGCATCCTCATCATAGTTATCCACATCTGCCACAAGTGCTGTCTTTTCAAGAAAAGCCGCCAGTGACTTATCCTCTGAATTGTTTTCAAAATCTACAGCTGCAGAAACAAGTTCCTCTATATTTTCAATTCTTGTAACATCTTGCAAATCATTGGACTCTTTTAACTCCTTTAGATAACCAGTTTGTTCCAAAAGCTCCTCTATAAGCGTAGAAACTTTTATTTCATCTTTACACATCATAAAACTATTTATTATACTTGTAAATTTATTAATTGAAGAAATACTTCTAGCCGTCATTCCCGGTATATTTTGTACATCTAGAAGGGCACTGTAGAGACATTCTTCAATTTCCTCTGCAAATTTTTCTATCTTTTCAACCGTAGTATTTCCAATACTTCTCTTTGGTACGTTTATTATTCTCTTTAAGCCTATGTTGTCCAGTGGATTACATATAAGCTTTAAATATGCCATTATATCCTTTATTTCTTTTCTATCATAGAATTTTAACCCACCAATTATTCTATAAGGTATGTGTCTTTTCATAAACACATCTTCAAACAATCTTGACTGTGCATTTGTTCTATATAAAATTGCAAAATCCCTATAGTTTTTCTTTTCAGTCTCTACTCCCTTTTTTATTTCATTTGCAACAAATTGAGCTTCATCCATGTCTGAGTTACTTCTGTAAACTTTAATTTTTGCGCCGTCCTCGCTTCTTGTCCTTAAAGACTTAAAATGTTCATGTGGATTATTTTTTATAACACCATTTGCGGCTTTAAGTATGTTTCCCTTAGATCTATAGTTTTCCTCAAGTTTTATTACCTTGGCATCTGTATAGTCCTTTTCAAAATCTAAGATATTTCTTATATCTGCCCCTCTCCAACCATATATGCACTGATCGTCATCCCCTACCACGCATAAATTCCTGTGCTTTATTGCAAGTAATCTTGCAAATTCATATTGAGCCTTGTTTGTGTCTTGATACTCATCAATCATTATATATTTAAACTTTTTTTGGTAAAACTCTAAAACTTCCTTATGTTTTTTAAAGAGTTCCACTGTTTTAACTATTAAATCATCAAAATCCAAGGCGTTATTTTCTTTAAGCTTTTTCTGGTACAATACATATACATCAGCTATTTTATTCACTCTAAAATTCTTTTCATTATTAATTTTATATTGTTGAGCTGAAACAAGCTTATCTTTTTGTTCTCCTATTTTTGAAATTATCTCTTTATCTGTTATATCCTTATCATTTATTCCAACTTGCTTAATGCATTGATTTATAAGTGTTTTCTGATCCGCACTATCATAAATTGTAAAGTTTTTGTTATACCCCAATTTGTCTATTTCTCTTCTAAGTATTCTTACGCAGCTAGAGTGAAATGTTGAAACCCACATATTGTCAGCTTCATTTCCAACTAAGGCTTTCACCCTTTCCTTCATTTCTCGCGCTGCCTTATTAGTAAAGGTTATTGCGAGTATTTGAGATGGGTATATGTTTAAATCTTGTATCATATGTGCAATTCTATATGTTAAAACTCTTGTTTTTCCAGAACCAGCTCCAGCTAAAATTAGTAGTGGTCCATCTACAGCTACAGCAGCCTCATATTGTTCCTCATTTAATAAATTTTTCAAATCCATATGTTTCCTCCTGGTTATTAGGCATACTTATTACTTTTTTAATATGCCTTAAACTATATCAGTATTTAAATTAATTTCCCTTTTGATAATACATTTAATTACCTAAAGTATTATATCATATTTTTTTGAATATTCCTTTGCAATCTAAAAAACGAGATACCAAAATCGATATCTCGTTATAACATTTAAACATAATTAAATTTTTTACCCACTGACTACCAGCACTAATACTTCCACTTTACTTTTCTTCATCTACACCTAGTCTTTTTAAAACTATTTTATATCCATCACTACCATAATTAAAACATCTATTTACTCTGCTAATCGTAGCAGTACTCGCTCCGGTTTCTTCACCTATTTTAGAATATGTATGTTTTTCAAATAACATTCTAGCCACATGTAATCTTTGCTCTATGGCTTTGACTTCATTTATAGTAAATATGTCTTCAAAAAATCTATAACATTCTTCCCTTGTCTTTAAGGTTAAAATAGCATCACATAACAAATCTGCATTTTCATTCTCCAGTTTGGATTCAAATTTTGCCATTAAAAACACACTCCTCTTTCAAAGACGCTCATATTAGTTTTTGCAATTTATAATTTATAAATTTATTTTTGTGATATATAACTTTCAAATTTTACATAAAAAAAATAAACAGCCCTTGGGGCAGAGCTGTTTATAATAAATAAAAAGGGGGCTATTCTTCTTTTTATTTATCTTACAAAGGATATTATATACAACTCTCATAAATAAAGCAAGTCCATATGCAGAAATCCTCTTATTTTTATAAATTTATGACATAAATGCCTTCATAATTTATAATTTGATTTATATTTGCTTAAATTTGTTTTAAAATTTCAATTTCTTCCTCGGATAACTCTCTGTACTCTCCTTCTTGCAAATCTTCTCCCAATAAAATTTTCCCAAATTTTATCCTCTTTAAATACACTACTTTTTTATCTCTTGCTATAAACATCCTTTTTACTTGATGAAATTTCCCTTCTTGTATTGTTACTTTAACCCTAGCCCCTTCATCATCTGGGTCTATTATTTCAAGCACTGCCGGCATACATTTATATCCATCATCTAATTCTATTCCCTGCTGAAAAGCTTCAACATCATCTTTATCTACAGCTTTATCAATCTCAGCATAATACACCTTATCCACATGCCATTTTGGAGATATTAATCTATGATTTAGTTCTCCATCATTTGTGAGTATTAAAAGTCCAACTGTATCTTTATCTAATCTGCCTACAGGAAATGGTTCAAAGGAAGCATCAAAGGGCTGTAATAAATCAACTACTGTTTTGTCGTAATTATCAAAGGTAGCTGAAACTACACCATCTGGCTTATTCATCAAGTAATATACGTATTTTTTGTATACTAACTCAACACCGTTAACAAATATTTTATTTTTTTCTATATCAACTTGAATATCACTAGCTTTAACTTTTTTTCCGTCAACTTCTATCTTTCCTGCCTTAACTAATTTTTTTACGTCCTTTCTTGATCCATATCCAGAATTGGACAGTACTTTATCTAATCTCTCCATATTATCTTCACGTCCTCTTATATAATAAGGCATATTAAAAAAAGAAAGTTGAGAATTGAAAATTGAGAATTGAAAGTTAAGGATGTTTTTCTTCACTATGTTCAGAAAAACTCATAATTTAATTTTAGATTTTACATAGCTTTGCTACGTAAAATCAACATTAACTTTCAATTTTCCGCTATCAATTCTCAACTTATTGTTATGATTTTCATACAGCCACTTAATACATACTAAGCCTCACTACTGTTATCCTGATAATAACCTGAGACTTTAGTAACATAGTTTCTAGTTTCACTAGGAAGTTCATTCATATTTCCATCACTTCTCTCAACTGCACCAGGCCCAGCGTTGTATGCTGCTACTGCCATTTTATAATTACCAAATGTGTTTAAAAGACTCTTTAGGTATTTTGTTCCCCCATCCACATTTTGATTTATATCATATGCATTATTTACTCCCATTTCACTTGCAGTACCAGGCATCAACTGCATAAGTCCCATGGCTCCAGCTTGAGATGTAGCATTGGGATTAAAAGAAGATTCCTGCTGTATTACTGCCAAAATAAGATTTTTATCCACTCCATATTTTTTTGAAGCATTGTCTACCGCTTGGTCTATGCTTAAGTTCCCAACATTAACGTCATATTTAACATCCGTATTTATGTTATCTCTAGTTGATAATGGTGGTAATTTACTTAAATCCTCATTTTGATTCTGAGTTTGGCTACCATTTAGTGCACTTTTAAGAATGCTATCAAAATTGGTTGAACCATCTCCGGAACTATCTTCACTTAATAAATTATCTTGAGATACAATATTAAGCATCTCACTCATTATTTCTAATTGAAGTGCACTCGTTATACTACCCGATTCCATAACTTCACCTCATCTGACTTTAAATTTTATTCATATGATTTTATTATACAATTATTTTTATTACTTTTCTACCTCAAATTGCAAAATAGTATAATCTTCATATGCAATTTTTTTAAATTGACTCTTAGTTAAGACAAGAATTTTGTAATTTCCCATCTTAAACGGTATGAATGTGTAATAACTTTTTCTACTATACTTTTGTACAATACTCCATTCTCCATTTTCATACAAATAAAATTCATACATTATTTCTCTTCCACCATCACAAGAAACACTAAAATTAATACTTTCATTAACTGTTCTCTTAATTTTGTCACATTCTATTAGTGTATTTGTTATAGGCAATGCATCAAACATACGAATTTTCACGCTTTTTTTGCAGTCAAATTCCTTATCGCTATTTTTACTTTTTGAAAATATTTCTACTTCATAAAATCCGGCAAATTTTGGCGTAAATATGTATCTTGAATCACCTATGTATTGAGTTTCCTCAACTATACGGTCATTTATTTTTAATATATATTTGTTCAAAACATTTTTTGTATTTTCCGAAACAACAGTAAGTTCTATTTTATCCCCAACCATATAATGATCGTTATATGGCAAAAGTACATAATCAATTTTAGCTGGGATATACTTAAGTGCCTGTATATACACAAAACTATGGCTATCGTATTCCTTTTTAGAAAACTTATCTTTAATCCTTACTTCAAGTTCATAATCACCTGACTTTTCAGCAGTATAATTAACCCAGTTACATGTACCATAGGATATCTTCTCCACATTACCCTCTGTATCTTTTACATTAAATGCATATCTAAGGTCACTTCCACCTTCAGCTATGGCTTTTACATTTATAGTTTCTCCTACTAAAATCTTATCCCTTTTGTCTCTTATAATTTCCTTTATCACTACTGGATCATAACTAATATCCTCAACTACAAAGTCCATATCTGAAGTATCTTCAAAGTCATCTTCATAAGATAAATCTTTAACCATTAGCTTAATTTTGTAAGCACCAGCTTCTTTAGGTTTCCATGTAAAGATATCATTTTTTACGTAACCAGTGTCTTTACTTTCACGACCTTCTATCACATATCTATATAATATATTTCTTCCACCATTAACCACTGCTTTAAAGTTTATATCGCTTTCAGTAGATTGTGGCGAAGAAACGTCTGTAGTAAAGCTTTTAATATTAACCGGTCTATATTTTTTTACATTATATGTTATTACTGCCCTTTCATCATATTCTTCTGGAGAATACATATCTTTTACCATACATAAAATTTTAAACTTCCCAAAACCATTTTCTACATAACTTACTATTCGTTTTGTAGAATAATTTTGTATACATTCACCATGACCTTCAGCATCAATTTTAATAAATTTGTATAATACAAGTCTGCTATCATCATATTTTATATCCACTTCGAAAGTAATTTCTGAATCCATCAATAGTTCCTGTGTGAGACATTTAAAATTACTTATTTCTATTTTACTTATTGGCATTACGTTAAATGGTACCCTCTCAATGTCATCATATTTTTTCTTTGAATCCATCTGCTTACACTGTACAATTAATTCCTGCTCTCCAACCTTGGTTGCTGTCCATGTTATCACGTCATCAGCGCTATAGTCCTTAAGCAATATCCAATTATCGCTTTGTCTGATTTCGTATTTAAATAACACACCTACGCTTGAAGTTTGTACCTTTGCTGTTATTTTTTCTCCTAAAGTCAATTCCTCCTTATCTAAAATTATTTGATTTATAAACTTATTGTTAATATTCCCAATTATGTACTGTGTTTTACTTAAACAATTAAAGGGTTTCTTTTCACCTTCTCTACGTGCCTGTATCATTATTGTATACACTCCGTCTTCTTTAGGCTGCCATTTTACTTCTGTATCTTTAGAAAAATCTTTTAAAAGATTCCATTTACCATCTAATCCCACAAAATACTTATATAGCATCCCCTCTTCAGGTTTATCTACAGCGCAAATTACAATCTTCTCATTAGGCTTTTGAGGACTTTCTACATTAAATTTGATTTCAAAATCGTTCATAAATTTTCATCCCCTATTACTATAATCTTTTCTTATTATACTATATTACCATTATTTGTCACAAGTTTTTTATTTACATTTTATTTCTTTTCTAATAATATAATTATAAACAGAGTTCTTGGAATCAGGAGGGTATAAATTGAATATAATTAGAGCATCTATTACAAGTTTTAAATCTGTAAACTGTACTGTAGATAATATAACAGACTTTAATTTAACGCAATTTTATTTAAAAAATGGAGATAGATATATAAATGTTAATTTTCAATATAATAATAATAACATAATAACTCTACTATTGTCAGAGGATGTAGATATAAAATACAAATCTACCTTATACTACAATGATAATATTTTCACCCATTGTGATTATTTTAAACTTTTTTCTTCTGAAGAATTTAATGGTCGATTTTTTACATTAGATAATCTTGGACTGGATTATAATAAAAATTATTCTGAATTTAGAGTTTGGTCTCCTGCAGCAACTTCAGTTAACCTACTGCTATACAAAAATGGTAATTTTTCAGATTTAAATGCCGTTTTAACTAGAATAAAAATGACAGAGACAAATAATGGCATATGGTTTGCACGTGTTGAGACGGACTTAAAAGGAAAATTTTATACCTATGAGGTAGATGTGTACAATAAAGTTAATGAAGCTGTAGACCCCTATGCAAAAGCTGTAGGTGTAAATGGGCATAGAGGGGCAATAATAGACTTAAAAGATACGAACCCAAGCTGTTTTGCAGATGATATATCACCTAAATATGAAAATTATACTGATGCAATAATATACGAACTAAGTATAAGAGATGTTAGTACAAATCCCAACTCTTTTATAAATAGCAAAGGAAAATTCTTAGGTCTTACGGAGATAAATACAACCACTAAAAATGATAAACCAACAGGCATTGATTATCTTAAGAGCTTGGGAATAACTCACGTTCAAATAATGCCAATGTTTGATTTTTCCTATAAAAGCTCCGATGAGGAAAATCCCTTCAAATACAATTGGGGGTATGATCCTCAAAATTATAATGCACCTGAAGGCAGTTATTCTACAAATCCTTATAACCCTTGCTATAGAATAAAGGAACTGAAAGAAATGATACTTTCCTTTCATAAAAATGGGATATGCGTTAATATGGATGTAGTATACAACCATATTTTTAACGTTGTTCAAAGTAATTTTGAACTTATATTTCCTGGCTACTATTTTAGGCATAATGATGATGGGGCTTTTTCAAATGGTACTGACTGTGGAAATGATACTGCCTCAGAAAATCTTATGATGAAGAGATTTATTGTTGATTCAGTTTTATACTGGCATAAGGAATATCATATTGACGGCTTCAGATTTGATTTAATGGGAATTCACGATGTTGATACTATAAATACTATAAAACATAAGCTTGGTAAAAATATAATGATTTATGGAGAAGGGTGGAATCTTGCTACAAATCTTCCTAATGAAAAGAAAGCAATTATAGCAAATTCAGAGAGAATGCCAGATATCGGTTTCTTTAATGATATAACTAGAGATATGTTAAAGGGAAGCGTATTTTCTAGGTATGATCAAGGTTTTATAAATGGAAAGGAACAGCTTGAAAATGGAATAACGCTTGCCGTTACAGGATGTACTAAATATTCTGATTTTATAGGTGGTCCTTTTTACTCCCCTACCCAAAGCATAAATTACATTGCCTGCCATGACAATAACACACTTTGGGATAAATTAATGTTCACAAATGGCAGTGAACCTGAAGAAGAAAGAATACAAAGAGTTAAATTTGGTATTGGTATTTTACTTACCTGTCAAGGTGTACCTATGCTTTCATCAGGCATAGAATTTTTAGTCACAAAGAATGGAGTTGAAAACAGCTACAATTCACCAGATTATATTAATTGGCTTGATTGGGATAGGAAGGATAGCTATGAGTATGTTGTGGAATATACAAAGTCATTTATAAATTTAAGAAAAACCCACCCTGCTTTTAGGCTAAGTACTCTTAATGAAATAAAAGACAGTATTGAATTTTTGTTTTTACCCTCAAAAAATACAGTTGCTTATGTTATCAAAAACAAAGCTAATGGAGATCCTTGGCGCAGCATAACTGTCATTTATAATGCTAACAAATATTCAGAGCAAATAAAGCTACCTCCTGGCAATTGGAACCTTATAGGAAACAAAAACGGTGTTAGCACTGAACCTATAAGTACCCACTGTGGATTGTTTTTTGCAGAAGGCCTTAGTGTTAGTGTGTTATATGAGGCATCTTGAAAAAAATAATAAGTGCATTTTTTTCAGATGCCTTATTTTTTTTCATGTGTCTTAAGAGAAACCTTATTAATTATCTTAATTAATGAATCATACAAACACTGATCGTCTTCCTTTTTTCTCTTTTTAGGATTTGAGGTCTTACCTCCTCCTCTTCTTACTTTTTGACTTATATGTCTTTCAAACAGTAGTCTTTCTATGTTTTCATTGGTATATATATTTCCCTTAGGACTTATTGCATAGGCATTTTTAGGCAAAACCATAGCTGCAACCCCAAAATCTTGAGTTATTACAATATCATCTTTTTTTACAGCATTTACAATTTTCATATCAACACTTTGATATCCACTATCAGCATAAATAATCGTGCTATAATCACTTTTTAGTACATGATTGATATCGCAATACATTATAACCTCAACTAAATTTTCTCTTGCTGCTTTTTCTATTAATTCTTTTCCTGGACAAGCATCTGCATCAACTATTATTCTCAAATTTTATTCCCCTTTACCTCTTCACATCTTAGTTTTTCTACATTCTTACTAAGGCATATTCTAGTCTAAATTAAAAAACAAATCAAGTTTTCAGCAAAATTCTAAGTATTTTCATGAATTCGTTTTTAAATATTTACTAGAATATTTTTTAAATTTTTGTGTTGTTTTATTGTTAAAAGTTTGACAATCATTTTAATCTGTTATATAATAGTTTCATAGGACTAATACAGTTATTTAATTATTAAATTTTTCAGGAGGATTTTATTATGGAAAAAGTGATTAACGTAAAAAATATTATTGGTGAAAACTTTACATGTGCTGATGCAATTTTACTAAAGGGTAATTTTAAAGCTTTAGGTGATGAAACTATAGTTCTTGATTTTAATGGTATCAACGATGTGCCTACAACCTTTTTCTATAGCCTATTTTCAGATATTCTATACACTCAAAATAGAAAAAAATCCTTTGAGCATATTAAAATTAAGAATTTAGTTGCAATGGATAATTATAATAGAGTAATAAATGGAACAACTTTATGTTCATGATGTGCCTTCCCAAAAGCAAAATTAAAATATTTAATTTTACTTTTATTTATAATCATAAAAAATATAGTGTGGATTAACCATACTATATTTTTTTGTTTACTGTTTAAAATCTTAAATTGTGTCAATAATTAGAATGAAGCTCTAAACATTTTTTTAAAGGCGTGCCGAAGGGCACGTTTTTTTGATATGACTAATCTATGAGAATTTATAATACATAGTGTTCGTGTACTGTTCATTGTTATTTTTTTCAACTCCCTAATTTAAAAACAACATTACCTTTTGTATTAATATACTCAAAATTAATTCCATCTTTGCTTATTAATGCTAATCCATTTGAAAAAGATTGAGCATATTTTAATTCAGGTTGCAACAGATAATTTCCATTGTTATCTATATATCCATATTGTGGATTACTAAAATTGCCTTTTTGTACCAACTTCAGTTCATCTTCAAATGGATAAACAGCATAAAATTGTGGTTTAATAATCATATTACCTTTTGTATTAATAAATCCAAATTTATAATTTACCTCTACAGCTGCTAAATTATCTTCAAAAGGTTCCACATATTCATATTGTGGCTTAATAGCAATATTACCTTTTGTATCTATAAATCCCCATTGATTATCTATATTTATATCTGCTAATCCATTTGAAAATAAACCTATACTGTTAATTTTAGGCTCTACGATATAGTTCCCATTTGTATCAATAAGGCCCAAAAAGCCTAAGCCATATTTTATTTTTACAATTGCTAAATTTTCACTAAAATCAGATGCATATAGAAATTGTTTATCAATAGCAGAATCCCCTTTTTTGTTAATATAAATCCAACTATTATCATTATCTGATAGCCTAACTAATGCCAAACCATCATTGAAATTACTTGCAAAACTAAACTGAGGTTTGATAATTATATTACCAGTGGTATCAGCAAATCCATATTTCTTATTTATCCATATTGATATCATTCCATCAGAAATCTTACCAAGTAAGTCATATATAGGCCTAATAATAAATTTACCAGTCTTATCAATATAGCCACATTTTTTATTAATAAAAACTCTTGCAATACCATCTTCAAATGGATCAGCATCATCAAATTGAGGTTTAATAACCACCGTACCTTCTGAATTTATATAGCCTTTTTTACCATTAAGCTCTACTACAGCTAGCCCCTCACTTGAGTTTGTCGCACTATCATATTTGGGTTTTACGACAACTTTACCGGTTTCATCAATAAATCCCCATTTTAATTTATCCATAGAAGTAAGACGACCTGTATAACATTTGCTATTAGATGGAAATGTAATTAATTTTTTGTTTGTATTTTTTGTATTTATTGATACACCTGTTTTACCAGAATTATAGCCACACCCATTAAAAACAACTGCTATTATTATAAAAATAGCTGTAAATAGTGCCAATTTATTTTTTTTCTTCATTAATCTAATTCTCCTAACTAAAATTATTTTGATGCATGATTCTATATTTATTATACATGAAAATAATTGTATTATATATTTATTTTTACAATTATGTAAAATTTGCTTTACAATTTATAATAAAAGTGTATAATAAATGTAAAGTCAGCTTTACGCTAAAGAGGTGATTAAATCTTTGCAAAATAAAATAAAAGAATATAGGCAAAAATTAGGCCTAACACAAGAAGATTTAGCTTCTAAAGTTTATGTATCAAGACAAACCATTATTTCATTAGAAAATGACAGATATAATCCTTCAATATTTTTAGCACATAAAATTGCAAAAATATTTGGAGTTACAATTGAGAAAGTATTTATTTTTGAGGAGGATAATTAGATGGAAAATAAGTCATCTCATATTTTTTTTAAAAATCTTGATATTACATTTATCCTATTGTTTGCTACTTCAATAATAATAGGAACACTTATGAAAGTAGTAATTTTAATTGAAATGGCATCTATAACGTTTGTTTTTATTGACTTCTTTTCATGGATATTAATTTCAAAAAAAGAAGATGAAAGAATTAAACTTATCAAATCAAAATCTAATGAAATATCATATTACCTAATAATGTTTTTCTGTTTTTCTTTAACAACATATGCAATCAAGCATCCTAATTATTTTAAAGATGTTAGAGTGTTACTTACAGAAATATTAACTTTTAATTGTATGATACACTCAATTGTAACTGCAATTTATAAGCGAAGATACTAAGGCATCTTCAAAAAAATAAAGTGAGGTGTATATTATGGGGAAACTTATTGATGTTGTATCTGATACTATGGGATGTACAGATACAGAAATGTGGAAGAAATTCGCTGAAAATATTAATGGAAAGCATGAGGCTGCAACTGCTTTAAGAGGAGAAAAAATAAGCACAGAATATAAAGGATTGGACATTAAATATGATATAGTTTCATTTAGAGGTTGTTCATATACTAGATTGAGAATAGATTTTAAGTCATCTAAGTCATTTAACCTTGTGTTAGGAACAAAATATTACATTAACTTTTATTTAAACATTATTGGTATGAAAACTGCTATTAATCTGTTAAAATACAAAAAAATTTATCTAGATGATAGACTATCAAATAAATTTGTTATAAAAGGAAAGAATGAAGATTTAATTAGAAATATATTTAATGATAAAATTTTGAGAATATTAAATAATTCAGATATTTATGCTTTTGAGATTAATAGTAATGGTGTATCTGGAAAAATGCAGTCAATGATTTTTAAATACATGGAAAATATTCAATATTTTTCTACGTTTCACAATATGGTATGTAGTATAATTGATAACTTAGAAGAACTAAAAGTTATAGCTTAAAAGTTTTCACCCCCCCATTTTAGATTGTTTTAAGGTTTAGAATAAGTTCCTTTCATTATAAAAGCCTACACTCCCTGATTTCTCAAGGATTGTAGACTTTATATAAACTATTCCCATTCAATAGTAGAAGGAGGCTTACTAGTTATGTCATAAACAATTCTATTTACACCTTTAACTTCATTTACTATCCTTCTAGAAACTGTGTCTAGTACTTCATAGGGTATTCTAGCCCAGTCAGAAGTCATGGCATCTGAGCTTGTTACTGCTCTTAGTGCTACTAAGTGAGAATATGTTCTCTCATCTCCCATAACACCCACAGATCTTACCCCAGGTAAGCATGCAAAGTACTGCCATATGCTTTCGTCAAGGTTTGCATTTGCAATTTCTTCTCTGAAAATAGCATCTGCTTCTCTAACAATTTCAAGTTTTTCTTCTGTAATTTCTCCTAGAACTCTTATGCCAAGACCTGGTCCTGGGAACGGCTGTCTCCATACAAGCTTATGAGGAATTCCTAGCTCTTCTCCTACAGCTCTAACTTCATCTTTAAATAATTCTCTTAAAGGTTCAATTAACTTAAAGTCCATATCTTCTGGAAGTCCACCAACATTGTGATGACTCTTTATTGTTGCAGAAGTGTCTGTTCCGCTCTCTACAACGTCAGGGTATATTGTACCTTGAACAAGATAAGCTATTTCACCAAGCTTTTTAGCTTCTTCTTCAAATAATCTTATGAACCCTTCTCCTATTATCTTTCTTTTCTTTTCAGGGTCACTTACACCCTTAAGCTTCTCTAAAAATCTATCTTTCGCATTAACCCTTATAAGGTTCATATCAAATTGTTCTCTGAATATCTTTTCAACTTGATCTCCCTCATCTTTTCTAAGAAGACCATGATCCACGAATACACAAGTAAGTTGCTTTCCTATAGCTTTATGCACAAGCACTGCTGCAACTGAAGAATCAACTCCACCAGAAAGTGCACAAATTACTTTCTTATCCCCTACTTGTTCTCTTATAGCATTGATTTTTTCTTCTGCAAAAG
>Ga0255360_1000026_pt1 | contig 47958 bp, 42 predicted proteins | sample GFST50metaG_FD_186004 | JGI IMG/M metagenome (GOLD analysis project Ga0255360, IMG submission 186004) | Peat soil microbial communities from Stordalen Mire, Sweden - G.F.S.T50 | ecosystem: Environmental > Terrestrial > Soil > Wetlands > Peat | place: Sweden: Norrbotten County, Stordalen Mire... | reverse complement strand
ATATGGAAATAGCCGGTGCAGCGGCAAAGGCCAATAAAACGGATTACAAAGGTCCGAACTGCGTGTTCAAGGTTACTGACCTTGGCATTGCTGTAGGGTCAGCGGTGAAAACGGCGAGCATCCATAATGTGGACAATCGTGTCATGTATACCGCCGGCGTTGCCGCAATGAAACTCGGGATGTTCAAAGGATGCAGTATGGTGTATGGGATTCCCCTGAAAGCCTCCGGGAGAAACATCTATTTTGCTGCCGCGATCGAACATTAAAGCGATCTCACCCGCCAACGTCGTATTTTCCGAGTGATTCCGTGGGATCGCCGTTACTTTAGCACAATCGTAATACTTTGACATCATTCGACCGATTCGGCAGAAGTCAAAAAAGAGAAACGCTGAGGTGATCATCGTCATTGCTCAAAATATGCAAAAGTACGCTGAATCGTCCTCTCGTACATAGTCGATCATATATTGTTGACCGAACTGCTACGCTTGACGGCACCCTTTGTTGCAAGTGAGGGTTAATCTAAGACCACGTGTAACCTCGCCTTTCCCAGCGGAGCCTCTCCGGTATCAGGTCCCCAACGCAAGCAGTGGCCGCACAGATCACCGAATCCGCAGCGCCATAGTAGACGATCACTTCATCATCCGCATCGAGGATGCTTTTCTCCCCATCTCGTGGAACAGCTCCACACGTGTACACGACGCGGGGAACCCACGACCGCTCATCCTTGCCCAGCTCCCATTCGTCTTCCGGCTCCAGAATGAAGTTAGGGGATCGATAGAGCAGTTTGGCGGGATTTTCCAGGTCCACTAGCATAACCCCCAGCCGATAGATATGCGCATAGTCGACTCCGTGGGTGATGAGCAACCAGCCGAACCTGGTTTTGATCGGCTGGGACCCGCTACCGATCTTGGTCGCATCCCACATCATCCCGGAGGTGGCTCCCGCCAGTATTTTATGCATCTTTCTGGGCCAGGGACAGCTCAGGTGGGGAGAGAAGGTCACCCACATATGCGGATCCACGCGATGAAGCATGGCGAACTTCTCGTTGAACTGCTCGGGAAACAAGGCGGCATCTTTGTTGGTGATTCCCGGGAAGACCGTGCCGTGTCTCTGCCAGGCGTTCCAGCGTCTATGCAGGAAAGCATCCACCGGAATTGACGCGAGGGCGACTTGGGCGATCATGCCATCGTAGGCGGTGTAGGTCATGTAAATACGCTCCCCTATCCGCGTCAGACGAGGATCCTCGCACCCTTGCGCTTCCGCTTTTTCCTCCGGCGCGAAGATGGGATGATCGAGCCGCTGTTTGAATCTGAATCCATCGTCGCTGACGGCGAGACCTAGCCGCGAGACGTTGTCTTCGCCGACGGCGCGGTAAACCAGATAGACTTTGCCCTCCAATTTGATAGCGCCCCCATTGAGCACATATCTGGATTCCCAGGGATGGTTTTTGACGGACTCGAGCACCGGATTATGCGCATACCGCTTCAGCATGCCGGCCGTAGGCTGCCCTTCGATGGGACCTGCTGTTGCTTTGGGCATGATTTCGCTGGCTTCCTTTCCCGTTCCCAGCACCAGTTGAGCCAAATCTTCCCGTGCCCTTCCTTGCCCCATCAACTCGGTCACCTTCTCTCCCAAGTCTTCGACGTTCCCTCCAACAGCCTTGAAATATTCGAGGAGGAACTCCCGGGATGTCCAGTCCGTCTCAACGTGCGCTGAGAGGGGTGGTGGGGAAGTCCTACCCCCTTTGAAGCTGTAGCTCGCCCACGACCATGCAGAGCACGTCACAAAGCCGCCATCGGGGAGCGACAATGCCAGATGATAGGAATCGGCTACCGATCTGAGATCATCGGCTAGCGTCAATCGATCCTTATTGCCCGGATTCTTCGTGGCGATGGCCTCAGCCATCTGGCGCAGGCGCGTGGCCACTGATCGGTGGATGGCGGCTTCGAACATACTGTACGCCGACAGAGGTTTTCTTCCCCAGTGGCCCTCAATCGACTCGATGACCTTCCGGCCAAAGTTCTTTCGCTCCGAAGCAAATCTCTGCCACACCTGACCGAACATTTCAGCCTCAACGATATTCTTGACAATGGTCGTCAGGTATCGCAGCCGGGGGAGTTCACCGCCCATCCCCTTATGAAGGCTGGTCACCAAAATGGTGGAGCCCAGTTTATCCAGGGCGGAAGAATCCTTCATCTCCACCAGCGACGGGAAATCATCGCCATTGACCACGAGCGACTTGATATCGCAGGGGCCAGAATGTTCGGGACGTATGGTCTCCCGAATGATGCTCCAGAGACCGTCGACGTAGTGTCGATCCTCAACCCAGCTAACCAGAGCCAGAACGTCCCGGGGATCGAATTTTTGCTGGAGTTCATCCAGAGTGTCAAAACCGAGTTTGATCGGCAGAACTGTCGGCGGCATCTGCGCCAATATCGCAGAGATCATTTCGGGAACAAGGGAGAAAGCATCCTGAGGGGGGAGGTCGGCAAAAATGGCGTCGACCACCTGTTGGGTGCCTTCGATGGTCGAGAGATCGGCATCGGGGAAAAGGCGGTTCTCCACCGAGAGGAGGAATTGCTGGATAGCCAGAGACGTTTCCTGAGAGCTGGCTTCGCGCCGGACTCCCAGCCGCTCATAGACGAAATGCTCGAATTCTTGGCGGCGTCTGGCAAACACCGAATAATAAATACTGTTCGCCGTCACGATCCCACCATCGGGAGCAGGCATCTGCGACGGAACCACCAGAGGCACGCCGGGAATGAACTCCCGATAGGTCACCTGGGGCACCGGGGGTTTGAGCGCTTCGGCCTGCTCCTGCCATGTCGCCACGAATGTCGGCCTCTGCACGAGGAACTCATCCACCAGCGCTTCTATCCGCGACTCGGCTTCGATGGAAATGAGATGGTCGACGTTCACAGGAGCGGTCGACTCCAGTTCGGTTCTCAGCGCTTCGATTTCGATCAAGTTGCTGCCGGTGAAACCGTCATACAGGGGAATGAGAGAATCGAACAGATCATCCTGGGTGAAGTCTCGATTGAAGGCATAGGCCAAAAGCAAATCATACAGGATGGTTGCCCATAGGGCGGCTGAGAATTTGAACTCTCTTGCTTGGACCTCAGCCATATTCTCCAGTTGTCGGCAGATCTCAGCCGGGAATATCTTATCGTACAGCCAATGGAATCGGTTGAAACCCCCCTGGTATTTGGCCATCAGCACATCCGGAGCCATCTCTGCCGCCATAGGCCGGTGCGGTTTCCGAACGCCGACTGTCGGTAATCGTTTCAGAATGGGCGGCTCTTCAGTTATTTGAGTCGATTGCCACCACTCATGGTCTTTGAGAATTTGATCGAACAGCGATCGGGTCACCTGCCGGAACACCAGTTCCCACTTCCCACCTGGTTCTTTATCGATTTTCACTCCGAGATTGGCTTCGCCGATTCGTGCGTTGGTGACGATAGCGTTGGTGACAATCCAGGCGTCTATCCCGTGTCCGCCGGTTGTTGTGCTCCAGTTGCGGCGCGCTTCATCCCGATAAACCCGAAGCAGTTGGTGGGCGATACCCCGGAGGCCGCCCACGAGGGAATAGACCGGAGAGTTGTATACCGAACTCAGCAGTGGATACGTCAGATTGGCGTGGGCGATGACATCAGGATAATGCAGATTGAACCGGGAGACCACCAGATCCATCTGACCACGCTTGACGGGGTCGAGCAAAGACCGAATCCACTCCGGGGCCATCCCCACCACTTCTTTTTTGCTTCTTCGGCTGGTCAGATCGGCCTCCAGCAGGACCAGATCGCCCCCCAGTTGATCCGCGATCTCCATGATCGCCCGGATGCTCCAGCCCTTCCCATCCAGCAGGTCGTCATCGAATTTGAAGGCGATCCGCTCCACAGGGGATTTCTTCCCCAGACGCGTGGAGTTGATGGCCTGGAGCGCTTTTCCGCCCGCCGGCGACCCAGCGGCTACGATCACCGATTTCGCATCGGGATAGTATTGATTCAGTCCCTGGACGGCCGTCCTCAATACGTGACCAATCGAGTCCGCTTCATTGTAGAAGGGAATCCCCACAACGATATCCGCTGCGCCTATTTGCTGTGCCTGACCGAGAGGGTCGCTTATCGCCTGCCTAAAACGGTCCTGCAGTTGGTTACGGCTGACGCTTCCATTCAGATGGACTGGCACCTTATTCTCCTTTGGGAATCTCTGGTCAAGACCTGGTAACCCCCTGGCCCGGTATGTAGAATTTCAAGGGGTCTGACCACCTTCCATGTCTAAGCAATATAGCTCTTTCTGCCTCGACTGCTGTGTGGCAGACTATCACGAGTCCGCAGGGTTGTACAGCCCGGTCGCGCGCTCACTTATGATCGTAACCCTGACCTTTCATTCAACAGGTTTGACTAGCTCTTCTCCATACCCTGACGCGGACAGCGTTCCATAACTCCAGTCATAAGCTCCCTCGCAAGTTAAAAACATAAGACTGAATATTAAGGTTTGGATGCTACCTGTCCAATTTATGTTTTCGTTGATTACTCAACTGTAGGAAAGTGCTGAAACTGAGCGAAAAAAGATCAGCTCACGTTTGGTGAATACGATCTTCTAGTCGCATTGATGCGCTTTGTGAATTACGAAAAGAACTCTCGTAGCAGACCGCAGCGCAGCTGAACGACAACACTCAGTTTGCCCCTCCCTTGGCTCCGTGAGAGACAATCTCCTCGCTGTCACGCCGAGCGCTCATTTTCGTGAACGCCGGCACGAACGAGCTTACCGAAACCAGTCGAATCGAACTTAATGCGCCGGGGCGGCGGGCTTTTGACGACCGATAAAAAGCGAGACGAGAAATCCGGCAAACAGAAAAACCGAGATGCCGTCTACCGTGCGCTGCATGGCGGTGCTGATCGTGTCGTTAACGATCTGCGTCGCGGTGTTCTCCTCTCCCTTGGCGACCGGCAAGTTCGTCGTTTTGAGCGTGTGCACCCATGCGGGGAGCTGCGCCTTGACGTCCTGTGCCGTCACCTGGCCGGGGTAGGCCTTTTGGACGGCAGGGCCAAGCGCGGCGTAGATACTAACCAAGAGCAGCACGCCGATGACGGCCGTGCCTAACGAGTTCCCAAGGTTGGTTGTCGTATTCACGACGCCAGACGCATCTGCCTGTTGCGCATCAGAGGCCGATGACAGGATGAGGTTGTTGAGTGGGCCAAGTGACAGCCCGAGCCCGACGCCGATCAATATCGTCCCGGGGAAAATGTCAACGATCTGGGTGTTAAGGCTGAACACACCTCGAAGCAGAATTGAGCCTGAGAGGGCCACGAGAAATCCGATAGGGACAAGGTAGCGCGGCGCTATGCGAGCCGACAGCCGCGCCGAGCTGAGTGAAACGACGAGCAACGCAACGGTGAGCGGGACAAACGCGACGCCCGTCATAAAGGCGCTCAAACCGGCAACGGCCTGCAAAAAGACCGGAAGGATGAAGAGCGTCCCCGCGAGGCCGAGTCGCAGAATGAGGTTCGCCATATTCCCGGCGCTGTACGTGCTCTTCCTGAAGAGCGAGATGTCGGTGAGCGGGGCTTGCCCGTGACGCATCCGGCGTCGCTGCCACAGCGCAAAGAAGGCGAGCAAGAGGAGCCCCGCACCGACGAGGATTGGCACGATGCCCCACGCGCTTAGATCGTTGAGCAGCAACGTCCCGGCGACGATCAAGAAGAAGCCTGCCGCCGAGAGCGCGAACCCAACGATGTCGAGATCGCGCCAGCCGATGGTCGGAGCCGATTCGGTGAGTCGGCCAGAGTACGCGAATATCACCACGACGATGACCGCCTCAATGCCGAAGCCGACACGCCAGCTTAGGAACGTCGTGAGAAAACCGCCTAAGAGCGGGCCGACGGTTGCCGCGACCGAACCGATTGCCACCCAGATACCGAATGCGAACGCGCGCTCATCGCCCTCGTACGTGGCGGAGATGAACGCCGCCGTCGCCGGCAACATGAGCGCCGCCCCACACCCCTCAAGCAGTGACCAGCCAAAAAGCAGCATGGGGGCGTTGAGACTCAACGCGGCAATCGTGGTGCCCACGCCGTAAATGAACGCGCCGTAGAGAAAGGTCTTCTTCCTCCCCAAGACGTTCTGAAGCTTGGCGCCGAGCAGCATGAGACACGCCATGGTGAGCGCGTACGCCGCGATGATGCCTTGGATGACCTCCACGGTGGTGTGCAGGTCGCGCACCAGTGTCGTGATGGCGACGTTCAGGAAAAACGAATCGATAACGATGATGAAGCTAGCGAGAGAGGCAATGGAGAGCGTCGCCCAGACGAATTTCCGTTCAACCATTGCACTGCCCGCCTCACGACCAAGGACGGGTTAAGAAGTGCGGGGCGCCCTATATATCCGTTTCGTTGCGGCCGCTTAACTTGCGCCTCCTCGTTCTTGGCGGGTTTTCTTCTTCTGGGGTGCTGCGCAACTAGTTCTTGAAACGCTGCTACCGCGAATCATAACCGGTATGCGCTTGCGATGTGTTCCCCTAATGCAACCGATCTGCACGCACACCATAAGCTTTCAAAGCCCAAGATCTCACGCCTACCCCATTATCAGGCTCCCACGTGAGTTCCTGGAACTTGCTGGCACGAGTGCAGAGATCTGTCAAACAAGCTGTGACGATGGAATCGCGTTTTTAGTGAAGATCGTTGATCGTTCTGGAAAAAAGCCAGCAGAAGCTCATTCTACAAGCGTAGTCACATCACCAGCGTCAATACCAAGCTCTCGTGCTTTGAGCACCCTCCGCATAATCTTCCCGCTGCGCGTCTTGGGAAGGGATTGCACGAAGACGATCTCTCCAACCACGGCAACCGGTCCTAACTCGTGTCGCACGTGTTTCTTAAGCTCCTCCATCACGTCCGCATCACCGGTACGTCCTTCTTTGAGGATGAGAAACGCTTTAATGACCTCGTTTCGTATCGGGTCGGGTTTCCCGATGACCGCGGCCTCTGACACAGCGGCGTGGCTGACGAAGGCAGATTCGACCTCGCTCGTTCCGACCCGATGACCGGCGATCTTGAGCACGTCATCGGCCCTCCCTTGAATCCAGAGGTACCCGTCCTCGTCCTTCCGCGCAATATCCCCTGGACAGTACACGCCACCGGGAATCACTTCCCAGTATGTTTTCACGTACCGTTCGGGGTCCTTGTAGAGCGTCCTGAGCATCGAAGGCCACGGCGTGGTTATGATAAGAAATCCACCCTTCCCGGGAGACACCGGTTTCCCGTCCATATCGACCACGTCTGCGCGGATCCCTGGCAATGGCTTGGTTGCTGATCCGGGTTTCAGTGGAGCCGTCGGCAACGGGGATATCATGAAGCTTCCCGTTTCGGTTTGCCACCACGTGTCCATGATCGGACAGCGCTCATTGCCGACGTGCGTGTAGTACCACATCCACGCCTCCGGGTTGATTGGCTCCCCGACGGTGCCGAGTATTCTGAGTGATCGCAAGTCACGACACTGTGGCCACTTGTCGCCAAACCGCATCAAGTGCCGAATCGCTGTCGGGGCGGTGTAGAACTTCGTGACCCCATACCGTTCGACGATGCTCCAAAGGGCGTCAGGTTGCGGGTAGTCAGGGGCCCCCTCATAGACAAGCGTTGTGGTCCCCAGGAGCAGCGGCGCGTACACGACGTAGCTGTGTCCCGTGACCCACCCGATGTCCGCTGTGCACCACCACAAATCATCGTCGTGGATATCAAAGACGTCCTTAAGCGAAGTCGCGGTCTCAACCATGTAGCCGCCTGTCGCGTGCACGACGCCCTTTGGCTTTCCTGTGCTGCCCGAGGTGTACAGGATATAGAGGATATCTTCGGCGTCCATGGGCTCGACCCGACATTCGGCCGGTTCCCCCTCGATCAGGGTGTGAAAAAACACCTCTTTTCCGCTCAGGTCAGACATCGTTATCGGATTCCCCGCGTGTTTTACGACGATCGTCGTCTCGACGCTCGGACAGCTGCTGACCGCCTCGTCTGAGACCGCCTTCAGGTCGATCACCTGCCCTCGCCTGAACGTTCCGTCCGCCGTTATCAGCACCTTTGCCTTAGCGTCGTTAATTCGCTCTGCTAAGGCGTGCACGCTGAACCCGGCATACACGACATTGTGCACAGCGCCAATCTTCGCGCAGGCAAGCATGGATACGACCGATTCTACGCACGACGGGAGGTAGAGCGCAACGCGGTCGCCCTTTTTAACTCCCAGCTTCTTGAGTGCGTTTGCTGCCTTGTTGACCTCCCTGTACAGCTCATAATACGTGATCTTCCGCTCGTCGCCGCGTTCATTGACGTAGAGGAGAGCAAGATTGTATCGTTTGTCAGTCCGGACATGGCGGTCGACTGCGTTGTACGCGATGTTCGTTTTGCCGCCGACAAACCATTTGTAAAACGGTGCCTCACTCGTGTCGAGGGTCTGTGTCCACGGCGCAAACCATTCGAACTGCCGAGCCTTTTCAGCCCAGTACGCCTCGATGTCCTCTCCTGCAGCGAGCTCGGTATCCCAGTCTTGCACGTACGCGAGATCAGTCACTTCCTTCCGCGGAGTGAAGAGACGCTCTTCTCTAAGGAGAACGGAAACGTCCTCCTGCCGTTCGCTTTTCATTTTTTGGTCTTTATCTTCTTCTGTCTCCATAATGCCGCATCCTTTGTTGGTTCTCGTAAAATCGACTATTTACTTCGTTCCCGCAAAATATTCATCTGCGCAAACGCACCGGTTTTTAGAAGATAAAAAAGAGGATCCCGGTGAATGGTGCCCGGAGTCCTCTTTACCCCAGCGGAGCAACCGTCCTCTTGTACATCTCATTTAGCACCTCTGCGAGGCCGGCATAGACTGCCGAAAGACCGGTGATGATTCCTTCATAGCCAGCAACCTGGGTAATGGTGGCATTCCCTGTTATCTCACCAATTGCCAGCATGAAGAACAGCACTGTAAGTAGGCCAAGGACAACTTGCAATGCGCGGGTTGTTTTGAGCGCGCCGATGAACATGACGAGCGTAAACAGTCCCCACATCGCAAAGTAGGCCGCCATCCCACTCGCACTGGTCGCATCAGCGAGCCCCAGTTTCGGGAGAACCAGAAGGGTGACAAGGGTCAGCCAGAAAAACCCGAACGACAGGAATGCGGTCATGCCGAACGTGTTGTTCTTCTTCCACTCCATGATCCCCGCAATTATCTGGCCGAGACCCCCGTAGAAGATCCCCATCGCGAGGATCATCGAGCCGAGCCCAAAGTACCCTGCATTGCCCAAGTTCAGAAGGACGGTCGTTATCCCGAAGGCTGTCAGCCCGAGCGCCGCCGGGTTTGCGGTCACGTCCAGGTTTTTCACCTGGGTGACGTCGATCGTTCCTGATTCGTCTGTCATAATCATTGAGTCTCCTATATTTTTTAGTCACGTTATCTACTCAAATGCAGCAACTGTCATTGCCAAGGGCCGTTCAGCAAACGGCTTCAGAATGGCAAAGACCGTAGAAATACGATGAACGCCAATCGACTTGCTACCGCATCTACCGAAAAAAGCTTCTGGCGCGGTGCCCGGATGAGGCTCCACGAGCAGATACTGCCTAGGCATACGTTAATGGCTAGTGCAGCAGATAGCCGTGGTGTTTTCTCTGAGTCTATGCCAAACAACTTTGCTGTTTGGGTTCCCTTCTCTAAAATCGTTTGAAGGTCGTTCATCGCGATTCTATCATTATTAATCATTCTATTTAATAATTACGATAGAATGAACCATCGTGGTGGCCGGTGACAGCTTAGGTCAAGCTAAACCCTTAAAAAATCGAAGGCCACTTCGTGCTAGGCGACCTTTGCAAGTTTTGTGGAGATTAACCGCAGCAAACGATAGGATGAAGTATACGCGATACTAACACTAGCAGATTTGTGATGAGCGCTAACCCACCCTCTTCAAGCAGAGAACTCAGGGCACTGCAGCTCGCAGTGGGCGTCTACGTGTTTGTTTTCGCCATCAAACTCGTAGCGTACTTTATGACCGGCGTTCTCGCGCTTCTCGCAGAAAGCGTGCACTCGCTTACCGATCTAGTAATCGCGACGTTCATTGTGCTGGCGTTCGTGTACTCCCGCAAGACGGCCGACGAAGCACACCAGTATGGCCACGCGCGCGCCCAGAACGTCGCCGCACTCGTGGCAGCGACCCTTTTTATTTCATTCACGAGCGTCCAGCTGTACGAAGAGGCGTTCAACCAGCTTGTCGGACAGGTTCCAAACACCTATCAACACCTGCCGCTCGCAATCGGCATCGTCGTGCTGTCAATGGTTGCGGAGGCGACACCGCTGATCGGGTTGTTCAGACACACTTACCGCGGGCCCGCGGCCACCGCCCAACTCACCGATTTGATAAACGATGAGCTCGCTCTTGTCGCGGTGCTCATTGGCACCATATTCCTCATCCAGGGATACCCCATCGCTGATCCGATCGCCGTCATCATCGTCGCCACTATTATCGCCGCGAGTGGGGTTGTCCTCCTGCTTCACAACGCATCATATCTGCTCGGGCGTTCCCCCGATGCCGCCTTCTTGACGCGCGCAGCAGACATTGCGCAGGCAGTGAACGGCGTCAAGCAGGTGCACGAGCTCCGCGGGGAGTACATCGGCCCGGGAATGGTGCACCTCGAGATGCACGTGGCCGTCGCGCCGGGCACATCTATCGAAGACGCAGATCGGATCGCTGACGAGGTGCAAAGTCGTCTCGCGACCGATGGTGGGTGCCAGTATTGCACGGTTCACGCTGAGCCTGACCGTCCGCACGTCGATAGGAAATTTCCGTTAAAGATGAGCTGAGCAAGCGACGGTGACTCTTCCAATAGATTAGATTTGAGTGAAGGAGATGCTCAGAGGTTCATCCATGACTCGGTTTGGGTCAGGAGCCAACTGGAAAACAAGGTCGGCGCTGTTTTTGTCAGCTCAGGACACCGTGCAGGAGCGAGGGAAACCACCATTATGGCGCTCCTCTAGGAGTTCATCATGCACGGCATGGTCGTATGCGGCGGCCATATCTCCTCTGAGAGGCACCTTGGCGCTGTTGCCACGGGCGCACCTAATGATCAGACCGTTCAGGAGTGCAGCAGTTTGACGAAGAAAGTGGTGACGCTCGCCACGAAATTGCAAGCGGGTAACGCGCGTTTAGAGGTTTTACCCAAACCAGCGAAGCAGTGGAAGAAAAGCCCACCCCCACCTGGGAGCGACGTACCTGCGCCTGGGCCATCGGGATTCTACAGCTTTCACCACTTGTCTCGCGATGCTCCAAGTGCCTGGTAACTCGAGCTTTAGGACCCACTCCTTGCGCCGCATATATGCCATGTGATCCTTGTAAAGGCTCTGTGCGCCCATCCACTCGTATTTCTGCGACATCAAGCTCTCATTGAAGCCCGTTTTGTACACCCCTGGGTTGATGATGATGACTTTGATGCCAAAGGGTTTCAACTCCGTGCGTAACGAGGACACAACGCATTCGAGTGCGAATTTGGTCATCCCATAGGGCGCGTAAAAGGGCGTGGGAGTAAGCCCTGCCATTGAGCCCATAAATATAACCCGCCCCTCACCCTTTGCGATGAGCTTCGGCACGACTCTTTGCGTCAACTGTAACGCTGAAAACACGTTGGACTCACATACAGCCTTAACTCTCTCAAGATCTATTTCCGCTAAAGGCCCTGAATCGCCGATCGCTGCATTGTTGATCAGGACGTCAATGTCCCAGTTATCCACTTTGTTGATGTCGCTGGATTCCGTTATATCAAGTGTGTCCACTACGAAGTTCTCGCCACACGACTGCAAGGCAGTTCGCACGCCATTGACGGAGATCTCACGGTGAACGGTTGCATACACCGTGTGTCCCCTTTTCAAGAGCCGGCAGGCCACATCGAGCCCTATGCCGCCCCTGCAACCTGTTATGAGAATGCTTGCCATGCGACACGGATCGCCCCAGGTACTATTTTCGCGGCGTGTATAAAAGCTACGTCACTTCCAGTAAGCGAAATACAAGTCGTATCAGTGCCCTTTGATAATCAATTGTCGAAACGCACGCTGTGGCCTCGCTACCTCTTGCCTAAACATGTCTGTTAGAGCGTTCTCATAATAGGTATTAGCGGCTGCATGCTCCTCTCATTCGTTTCAAGGCCGTTTCATATCCTACAGGACGTCGCCAGTTTATGAAGACTGTTCGAAGAAATTAGGTCCAGAACAAGCTCTTTTTGACGAATCGTAGGTTGAAGTGTTAAATATTTTTCAGAAGGTTTCTATATGTTGTACAAAGCATGCGACGCAGCAGGCGTGGCTAATGTGCCCACGCGAACTAAGAGCGCAGACCAATCTCCAATGAAAGCTGCGTATGTCATGATCAAAGGCACGCATCAGAGCCGCGACAGTGCCATCTTACCACTATGCAAGAACATGATACGACCATTCGATGACGCGGCTACCGCAAGCGTATTAGCCGCGGGTACGATCGTCAGTACGGTTCAAACTGGTACCTATTTCGCGGATGGGTCCATCTCCATGACGCCAAAAACGTTCCCTTCTGTGTCCGCGCAGTAGGCGAGATAACCCTGACCTGCGACCGCCATTTTTGGCATCATGACGTTTCCGCCAGCGTCCACGATCTTTTTCGTAAAGTCGTCAACAGACGCCACGCTGATCGTGTTCACCGTCACCTGCTCAGGCATCCTGCGCGGCATTATCGCACCGTTGATTCCCGGTTCGTCGTCGTTGCCTGTCGTGACAAGCCAATAATCCATGGGCGCATCCCACTTCGTGATGGTCCAGCCAAACACCTTCTCGTAAAAGGCTATCGCCCGCTTCGGATCATCGGCAGGCAACTCAAAATGCATTACTCTTCCTTGTGGCCTTATAATCCTCCCTAAGGTTTTTCCAAGTCTTATTGACGCTAATTACTTAGACGCGTCGACTGGCAACAGTGTTCGAGATGCTTTTTTGCCGCGAAAAGCACGGACTCAAAGCTGCGTATTACCTTTCTAGTCAAGGCGAAATAGCGGGAAATCTGGGTGAAAGGACTTATCCTTGAACGTTGATTTGTGCGCGAGGTGATCGATCGTGCGTTACTTAGTGTACATCGAGGTGCCGACCGAAGTTGGCAATCGCATGGACTTCGAAGAAGGCGGGCCGGCGAAAATCCTCGGATATGTTATGGAGCGGTTCGCGCCTGAAGCGTGGTATTCACAGGCCGGGATGCGCGCTATTTTCATAGTGGTCGACCTGAACGAGGCTCAAATGACAGAGATGATGCTCATTGTGTCAAAGAAGTTTGGGACGTACCCAGAATTCACGCCTCTCATTCCCGGAGACGCGACCCCAGAAATGGCGACAAAGGCGATACAAGAGGTGAAGAAGGCGCAAATATAGCGCGTTCTTTGCTGACGTGGGCGATTAAGTCAGTTTCGCAGAGCAAATCGGATCCCAAAATGACATCTCGGACTTGGGCTCCGCCAGATTTGGAGCCCGCGGATCTTTTTCCGTCGATTTACACGAGTGCCAGCTATCAACAAGCACCAAAACGCCCACGCCTTCGTGCAATGGCGATATAAATGAACACAAAAACGCTTAGGCAGTCGGTTTTGCTTAGAGCGACTCCTCACGAGGTTTATGAAGCGCTCATGGATTCCAAGAAGCATGCGGAGTTCACGCATTCACCGGCGATAATAGATCGGAAGGTCGGAGGAGAGTTTATTACCTTCGATGGCTGGGCCTCCGGAACGACCCTCGAACTGATTCCCGACAAAAAAATCGAGCAAAAATGGCGAGCCGCCGACTGGCCTCAAGGTCATTATTCAACGGTAACGTTCGAGCTGAGCGCGGAAGGCCAACAAACCAAATTAGTTTTTACGCAGGCCGGCATTCCAGAAGACCTGTACGCGGATCTCGAGTCCGGGTGGGTCGAATTTTATTGGGACAACCTAGTGGCTTATTTTAGCTAATTGCCGCTAAACGGCGAGTGCGCTTATGACGGCAAACAGCGCACAGGGGCGACCACGTAACTAATGATAATTAGATCAAAAATGAGCCAAAATTGCGGCAGGTGACTGGCCAAAGAGGAAGGATTAGTGGTAGGAATGTCAAGCGGCGCTGCAACCTGGGCTGCTTTGAAGGTAGCCGCACGACCTGAAAACAAAGACACGCTGATAGTGGTAATACTTCCCGATACTGGCGAGCGATACCTGAGCACAGCGCTCTTCGAGAGTTAAGAGGTGGCCGGAAGATGAGCATCAGAGAGGACATCCAGACGGTCTTTGCTAAAGATCCCGCTGCTAAAACCACTTTAGAGGTCATCACCTGCTATCTGCAAAAGTAACACGTAAAGCAAAGATCGAATGCACAACAGATAAGAGTCTAGCTCAGCACTATCAGGCAGTGATGTTCTATTGATCAGCCTGCCGAGGGCTTTGCTTTCTGCCCTACATATCAGCCTGCTGGCTTACCAACTCTCCTTCTCGTGTTGTGAGCTTTTTTGACACGTCGCCTTTAAAACAATATGTTTACCGGAATCCCCACCCTCTCGAAACCTCTCTTCAACTCGTCGCCCTTTTCAGCAAAGAACCGATCCTCGATCGCCCACTCCATGTTGTTTTCCCGGTAGATGCGGTGTGCATAGTGATAGTTCAGCCGGTCCACCAGGACGAAATCAACGGCACCAGCAAGTTCGCGAGGCAGCCTTTCAGCTCCGGGCAGGAGCGGCGCGATCATGACAAAGGTCTTAATCCCTTTGGCATGAAGCGATTTCAGGGCATTGATCCGTTCCTTGATCGTGGAGGCCCCTGGTTCAAAGATCCGTCGGATCTTTTCATCTGCCGTAGTTATCGAAAGGCCGACCTCCACTTTCCCCGATGTTGTAAGGATGTCGACATCTCGCAGCACGAGAGAGGACTTGGTCTGAATCGTTACTGGCCAATCGCCCCCTAAAAGGATTTCAAGACATTTCCGGGTCAGGAGGTACTTCTTCTCTGCCGGTTGATATGGATCGCAAACACCGCTTACCCAGACCCGCCCCATCGGCTTCCTTGTTATTTCCTTCGCTAGCACCTGCGGAGCATTGATCTTGACGTCAACAAACTCGCCCCACGGTTCCCGGTGACCGGTGAACCGCTTCATGAATGCAGCGTAACAATATCTGCAGGCATGGCTGCATCCCCTATACGGGTTCAGGGCGTAATCATAGACCTGGGATTTCGACAGGACGGATTTTGCAGCTATTTCTTGGATCTTCATTCGATCTTATCATATTTAGTGCGGGATTAGCACTACAGTGTTTGTGAGAGAAATCGTTGCGACACGCGGTGCGCTGCAAAACGCGCTGCTGCGGTAGTCATCAGCAAAGTGGTTCTTGGAAGAACGCGAAAACCTTTGCGCTGGTTTGCTCACGTCGTTCAAACACTCAGCTAGGGTAGCTTCCCACGTGCACAGCAGAGGGCGCAAAACTGCGCCCGATTGCTTCTCTTAACCCGGCGAGCGCAGCTTTGTCTCGCGGCCCCAGATGCGGCCCTTCTTAGCTTGATGAATTCGCCGACGGACTCTTTGCCGCCCAACTCAATGATGCCCTGGTCCGGTTCAACGCCTGCGCGATCGAACAGCGGCGGCGATACGCCGTCCACTGGAACCGGCTGTTAGCTGACCGTTTTTTCGCCGCCCTGTCAGAAGCCCTCGAAGACGTTTATGCTACGATCAGGCAAGGTCGAATCGGTCAAGGTTCATGACTTTGTTCCACACCGCCACAAAGTCGTGCAGAAATTTCTCCTGGGAGTCCTCACATCCGTAGACTTCCGCCAAGGCCCGGAGCTGGGAGTTCGAACCGAAGATTAGGTCGACACGGGTGCCGGTCCACTTGAGTGCGCCCGTTGCGCGATCACGGCCCTCGAACACATCATCGTCTTCCGCGGTTGCCTTCCACGTCGTGCTCATGTCGAGCAGATTCACGAAGAAGTCATTGGTGAGCCTCTCTGGCCGCTTGGTGAAGACGCCGTGCTGGGACTTTCCGAAGTTGGCATTCAAGACTCGCATACCACCAACGAGAACCGTCATCTCAGGAGCGGTCAGCGTCAGCAGTTGCGCACGATCAACCAGCAGTTCCTCTGCCGTTACTGCATACTTGGCTTTTGGGTAGTTGCGGAACCCGTCCGCAGCCGGTTCGAGTACGGCGAATGACCCCACGTCGGTTTGCTCCTGCGACGCATCCGTACGTCCCGGCGTGAAGGGAACAGTCACATCATGACCGGCATTCTTCGCCGCTTGCTCGACGCTTGCGCACCCACCCAGGACAATCAGGTCGGCGAGCGAAACCCTCTTCCCTCCTGACTGCGCGCTGTTGAATTCCTTTTGGATTTCCTCAAGGGTCTGCACCACAGTCTTCAGCTGGGTCGGCTGGTTGATTTCCCAATCCTTTTGCGGCGCGAGACGGATGCGCGCCCCGTTCGCCCCGCCGCGTTTGTCGGAGCCGCGGAAGGTTGAGGCCGACGCCCAGGCGGTCGAGACGAGTGCCGGGATCGGCAGCCTCGAGGCAAGGATTTTTGCCTTGAGCTCCGCGATGTCGGCCGCGTCGATTAGGTCGTGGTCGACTGCGGGCACGGGATCTTGCCAGATCAGCTCTTCCGTCGGGACCTCCGCGCCGAGATAGCGCGAGCGGGGACCCATGTCGCGGTGCGTCAGCTTGAACCACGCGCGGGCGAAGGCATCTGCGAACTCTTCCGGGTTCTCGTGGAAGCGCCGCGCGATCAGCTCGTAGATTGGGTCCATCCGCATCGCCATGTCCGCGGTGGACATCATGGTCGGGACCCGTTTCGACGGATTGTGGGCGGATGGTGCGAGATGCTTGTCAGCTTCATCCTTTGGCCTCCACTGCCAGGCGCCGGCGGGGCTCTTTGTCAGTTCCCACTCGTGGCCGAACAGCATGTCGAAATAGCCCATGTCCCACTGGATCGGGTTCGGCGTCCAGGCACCTTCCAGGCCGCTGGTGATCGCGTCACCCCCCTTGCCGCTGCCGAAGCTGCTGCTCCACCCAAGGCCCTGCTCTTCGATGCTGGTGCCTTCCGGCTCTGGACCGACAAGGGCGGCATCGCCGGCACCATGGCATTTGCCGAAAGTGTGCCCGCCTGCGACGAGTGCGACAGTCTCTTCGTCGCTCATCGCCATACGCGCGAAGGTTTCGCGGACGTCGCGGCCCTGCGCGACCGGATCTGGGTTGCCGTTCGGTCCTTCCGGGTTCACGTAAATCAGGCCCATCTGCACCGCGGCGAGAGGATTCTCGAGTTCTCGGTCACCGGAGTAGCGCTTGTCGCCAAGCCACTCGCTCTCGGTCCCCCAGTAGATGTCTTCTTTAGGCTCCCAGACGTCTTCGCGCCCGCCGCCGAAGCCGAAGGTCTTGAAGCCCATTGACTCCAGAGCGCAGTTGCCGGCGAGGATCATCAGGTCGGCCCAGGAAATCTTCTTGCCGTACTCCTGCTTGATCGGCCAAAGCAAACGGCGCGCCTTGTCGAGGTTCGCATTGTCCGGCCAGCTGTTGAGGGGCGCAAAGCGTTGGGTGCCGGACCCCGCACCCCCGCGGCCGTCGCCGATGCGGTAGGTGCCCGCGCTGTGCCACGCCATCCGGATGAAGAGCCCGCCGTAGTGACCGTAGTCGGCCGGCCACCAGTCCTGTGAGTCCGTCATCAGCGCATAGAGGTCCTTCTTCAAGGCCTCGAGGTCGAGCTTCTTGAATTCCTCAGCGTAGTTGAACGCCTCGCCCATGGGATTGGATAAGGAAGAGTTCTGGTGGAGGATCCTTAGGTTCAACTGGTTCGGCCACCAGTCCCGGTTCGACGTGCCTCTGCCGGCCGTGTGTTTGTGCGCACTGCCTGTTACCGGGCTCTTGCTATCTTCATTCATAATGTTTACTCCTTTCGTGGTGTGAATTGTTGAACAGCTCTACTGTGAATAATAGTGTTTCGCTGCTCATATAGCTAACATCTCCATCTGCAACAACTTTCTCAAAGCTTGCAGGGCTGAAACTAGAATCTATCAGACCAATCACGAGGGCGCGTTGGCTCTTCTCGTGGTCATATCGGCTCCAAAAAATGCCTCAGAAAGTCCCGAATCCTCCGTCTTCACACGGCGGAGGTCGCCGGTTCGAATCCGCCCGGGCCCATCGTTCTTTTTACAATCGGACATATTATGCCGTGCATTAGGCATTTGTCGGAAGCGAGAACTGTGACAAAAAAGAGGCTCCAAGGTCTTTTTTTTATGTGGCTTATGATCATCTGCCATTCACTTAGCACAAATCGTAATACTTTGACCTCATCCGACTGAATTCAGAAAAGCAAAAAATCAAGAACGCCGGAGCGGTGATAATCATTTCACAAAGTGACGAAAAAAATCCACGTCATCTTATATGTGGTCCATCATATACGCTTCTAAGCAGTGGTCCGGCTGAAGATCGAAGACGCGGACTGCTATAAATACGAGCGGATCATAAGATCGTTTTACGCCGCCTTATTGCGATATGTTTACACACAAAAAAGGAGAAGCACATTGCCATTTACGATCAAAGAAAATATTTCGTGGGTTGGAAAGGTTGACTGGGAACTAAGGGCATTTCACGGGCAGGAGTACTCGACACATCGCGGCTCAAGTTATAATTCCTACTTGGTCAGGGACAAAAAAATAGCGTTGATCGATACGGTGTGGGGAACGTTTTCGCACGAATTCGTTGCGAGACTTAAAAGAGAGATCTCACTTGACGAGATTGATTTTGTAATAGCAAATCACGCAGAGCCTGACCACAGTGGTGCATTGCCGGAACTGATGCGCCATATCCCCGAAGCCCCGATCTACTGCACCTCCAAAGGCTTAGACTCGCTTACGGGCCATTACCATCAGGACTGGAATTTCCAGGTGGTAAAGACGGGAGATACACTCAGCCTCGGATCGAAGGAGCTGGTATTCATCGAAGCCCCGATGCTCCACTGGCCAGACAGCATGATGTGTTATCTCACGGGTGATAACATCCTTTTCAGCAACGACGCGTTTGGTCAGCATATAGCAACGGAACTGATGTACAATGATCTGGTGGATCAAGCAGAGCTGTTTCAGGAAGCCATCAAATACTATGCGAACATCCTGACGCCGTTTAGTAAGCTGGTTGACAAGAAAATCAAGGACGTACTAGCGTTGAACGTTCCAGTGGATATGATCTGTCCGAGTCACGGGGTGATATGGCGTGATAACCCACTACAGATTGTGAAAAAATACGTTGAATGGGCAAACAACTATTCTGAAAACCAGATCACCATAGCCTATGACACCATGTGGAACGGAACTCGTCGCATGGCTGAAGCGATTGCACACGGAATCGCGGCGGCCGATCCAGATGTAACCGTAAAACTGTTTAACATTGCCCGATCAGACAAAAGCGATCTGATCACGGAAATATTCAAATCGAAGGCGGTTCTGGTCGGATCTCCAACCGTGAACAAGGGAATCCTTTCCGCTGCGGCCGCTATCCTAGAAGAAATAAAGGGCTTGCGATTCCAGAACAAAAAAGCCGCTGCATTCGGCTGTTATGGATGGAGCGGCGAGGCTATAGCGGTCATATCTGAAAGGCTTAAAGAAGGCGGATTCCAGGTTTTGAATGACGGGATCATGGAGAAATGGAATCCGAATAGCAAAGGCATCGATAATTGTATCCGTTTTGGAAACGACGTGGCATTAGCCACGCGTTAGTGAATTTACTCAACTAGCACGCTGACGAAAGATGGGCTCAAGCCTTATTGGATTAATGACTAGTTACCTCTAAGCCATTTTCAATTTTTTATGCCCAGCATGGTCCAAAGAACGAATAACAAGTCGTCGAGTTGCTTCACGAATATGAAAGAAGACGTACCCTTGGCCCACGCGGGAATGGCGGCGCAATTTGACCTCCAGAAACAATATTATGCAGAAGGAAAAGTCTTCGCCCTCCAGATCGAATCAACCCTCCAATGTCCCCAATTATGTGACTATTGCTACGCGGGAAGCACCCCTGAGAGCCCTCAAGAGTTATCCTCCGCAACTATTCGGCAGCTATTGGACGCTGCGGCCGCTTTGAAGGTGCAGATGATAGACTGGTTGGGAGGAGACCCCCTTATGCGGAGGGACTGGGAAGCCCTCTGTACCTACGCCACCAGCTTAGGTCTAATTAACAACATCTGGACATCGGGCATCCCGCTCGCCAAACCGGGGGTCGCAGCAAGCGCGGTAAAAGCGACCAAAGGGGGATTTATCTCGACGCATTTAGATTCGCTCGATCGGGAACTCTACGGGATTTTGCACGGCGGGGAAAAACGTCGCGGAGATTTACGTCATATCGGATTAATCCTGAAAGGTATTAACAACTGCTTGGCAGCGGGGAAGGAGCCGGGGGGGATAGTCAATTGCATCACCTATACAACCCCATTGGCAGCTGGAGACGCCCGAGCGACAATCGCCTATTTTCAGGAAAAGTTCGGCATCAAGACTTGCGTCACATTATTCAACCCCGTAATCCAACGCAATGGAAATAGTTCTTGGGAACCGACCCACGCCCAGATAAAGGACATCTTTGACTTCCGTGACCGAGTAAATTACCCGAACGACCCCTCGTGCGGGCCTATGGATGCTTCGAAATTCTATTGTGGAACGCTCGTATGTGTGACTGCTGGGGGGTGGGTGGTCCCTTGTTCCGTGATCCGAACAGAAGAGTTTGGAAACGTGAATAAAGAAGAATTTTTAACCATTCTGGAGCGCGGGAGGCGAAGACTCCTATTTTTAGATTTCCGGGATCCTGCCAAACTCCCTGGCAATTGCAGCAGTTGCTGCAATAATTCCTTTTGTTTCGGGTGTCGGAGTAGCGCCTATTATTACGCTGGCGACTTAATGGCCGCAGACCCCAAGTGTTTTCAGTATAACCAATGTTCCACGAAAAAGAAGGGATCTGATTCACACGGAGGCTAGAGAAAGGATGAATGGACAATATGACGTTAGCGTTAACGACGTGAGTGCCGTTTACGCTGGACCAGGCGGAAAACTGTGGGAACTGTTAATGGGTGAAGAGATCCACGTCGGTGGGGCCGAACAGACAGATTATTTAGCAAAGAAAGCCGGCATCGATGAGAAAGGCAAGGATCTCATTCTCTTAGACATATGTTCTGCGCTCGGCGGTCCTGCCCGGCACCTGGTCGAAAAATATGGCATCAGAGTCATCGGAGTGGATATCACGCCGGAAATGATCGAAGAAGCCCAAAAGCGAACCATAGGTAAACCCTTCAAGGACAAGATCGAATATCGCCATGGTTCCGCCCTAGACTTGCCCGCTCACGCGAAATCTTTTGATGTCGTGTGGGGTCAAGATTCCTGGTGCTATGTCAGGGACAAGAAACGGCTCATAAACGAAACGGCACGAGTACTCAAGTCCGGTGGGACTTTAGCGTTTACGGATTGGATTTGGGGTTCGGTACAAGCCCCCCCAAATGAGGCGGATTTCCTCATGGCGTTTATGGTATTTCCCGATATGCAGACCTTGGATGGTTATGCAAATTTGATTCGGGCAGCAGGACTGAAGCTAAAAGAACAAGAAGACCTGAGTGTTGATTTCGCGCAGAATATGGATCAATACTTGGTTACCCTAAAGAAGAACAAGGGGAACATCATTGCAGGCTTTGGCAATGATCTGTATAATGAAGCGGAAAAGGGCATAATAGCTTGGAATAAGGCCGCTCACGAAAAGAAAGTTGGAAGAGGCCTCTGGATTGCAACTAAAACGTGAATCTGTCGAACCTAAGTCTCGCGAAGCAGAACATGGATCAATAAAGAATGTCGTTATCATATTTTCTAAGGTTCCGCTGACAGGGACCGTAAAAACTCGCCTTATCCAAGATTCCTGTTTGGATGCAGAGGATGCGGCCGTACTCGCCGAGGCGATGTTGAAGGATACGATAGCACTTTCCGCCGAAAGTAACGCGAGCGAAATCGTGATTGGATTTACCCCTGCAGACAAACGGGAATCCATGGAGCGTATTGTAAAGGAAGTCGTGAAGGAGAGACATTTAGAAAGACCTATTACATTTCTCACCCAAAGCGGCACGAATTTTGATGAGCGATTTGGGTCCGTGGTCTCCGCAGCTTTTGCCATGGGCTCGGAAAATTTAGTAATTTTAGGCGCAGACCTCCCTTATTTACCCCCGGATATTATAAACCGCGCATTCTCATTTCTCATGGAAGATAGGAGCAATAATTCAGTGGTTCTCGGTCCCGCTGGCGAGGGGGGCATCTATCTCGTGGGAATTACACGGCATTTCGATCCGGAATATTTTTCAAAATACCAGCTGTTTTCCGGGGGCGTAGAAATCTCTCAATTCATGACACTTTGCAAAAATGAAGGAAGGGTTCTAAAATTACTCCCCGCATTCACTGATGTTGATATTGAAGGAGATCTGGTCTCCCTCCTGCTTTATATTGATGCTATGAAAATCGCGAAGAAGTTCGAAGGGTTTTATTTTCCTAGTTACACCGCAGATGCAATAACCAAGCTCAGATTGATCGTCTTAGAGCATAGAGGAAAAACTAGGCATCGAAGGATTGGCATAATGCGAGCGTGAGCGGGTTGCTAATTTCCACTATAACTATAACTTTGAATGAGTCCACAAATCTTTTACCAAACCAACTGTGACGGAAATGGGACGAGTATCCAAGCGCATTAAAGCTATTGTTGTTTTGTTACATGCTCGCACGCTAATGCAATCTCTTTCCGCTTATGTGAATGAAGAAATATAAGCAATTGAAAAAGAAATCTTAATACTCTATCACCTAATTCCTTATTGTGATAGACGCAGAACCTCTAATTACCGTCATTATCCCAACGTTTCGCAGGCCGAAGTTGTTACGAAGAGCGATCTTAAGTGTACTAAACCAGACGTTTTCAGCATTTCAGGTATGCGTGTACGATGACGCCTCAAATGATAATACACAAAAAGTTGTGACTGAACTAGCAGAAGCTGATTCAAGAATCAAATATTACTGTCACGAACAAAACATAGGCGCTGTAGCAAATTTCAATTATGGACTAAAAGAGGTGAATACCCCCTTTTTTTCGTTTCTCAGTGATGATGACCTACTTTTGCCACATTTTTTTGAAGCGGCTATGCAGCCTCTCAGCTCTAATCCTGACGTCATGTTTTATGCAGGGTTGACCATCCAAGTTGAAGATAACAAGATCGCCGGTATTTCGAAAAACGGCGGTCGCTTTGGATATTTGTCCCCTCCTGGTAGTCTACTAGACATATTAGACCAGCAATTAATGTGGAATTCGATTGTTTTCAGATCAAAGGTAGTGGATTGCGTTGGCGTGTTAGACATTGACGTGGGTGGACCAGCAGACATAGACTTTGAGTTCCGCGTTGCTGCGCATCATCCAGTTATTATCTCAAATGAGCCGAGTGCAATTTACACGCTGCACTCACAGAATTTCTACGCCCGTTCGTCTGATTATAAACTATATTTGCCTGGGTTCAAACTTATTATTAATAAAATGATGTCAGATGAATCTCTCTCATTAGATACCAGGATTCAAGTCAAGAATAGACTTAATGCGTGGTTAGCCAACATTCTTATCGCGCTAGCAGTGCGAGCAAGCCTGAAGGGAGAGTTTGACAATGTCTCTGCTATTGCGGAAATATTGACGCGTTTCTGCAATAAAAAAGCGACGGCCCTTCTTCTTGTTGGCCGATTAAAACTGAAAGAATCAAGTGAACCGGCTTTTTTTTTGGTATGTTGGATAGAACGGTGGTTACGGTTCATTTTTCCGCTTAACATAATAAACAAGATAAAACTCAAACAGCTTCAAAGGAAATATGGAGAATATTTGCGCTACCTTGATACGTGACTAGATCTCTTTTTGATAAGCGAAGCCCCGAGCCGCTAGCAACTTTCATTCTCGTCTTTTCGCGAAATAACGGTCACTAGAATGGCATCAACGTGCCTTTCAGAATTGGATTTCAGCGAGAGGCGTATTGACAGCATCCTTTCAGCTAAACTCTTTGTTTGCTAAGCAAAACGGCAGCGGTTTAAAAAAACATTGCGACCGCAACGCCCATCTTGCCTAGTGTTTTGTTCAGTTCCCTGCTCGTCGATTTGTCTTAGCCGATTATGAAAAGCGGCGGATTTGAAGGATGATGCCTAATCGACAAAAAAATCGATTTATGAAAAAAAAGACTTATCAATCTTGTTGGAGACCGAGGCAAAATAAAGAACAGCTGAAAGCTATTTGAGCGTTCATAACAAGTTTATTACGATGTCTGTACTTCCAGCACACCAGACGACCGTGATAGGCAGTATGCCCAATTTGTCCCCCAAAGAGGCTCTTCAGGCGCTTGAACAAGTTCCACTCACTATTCCAGCCTGGCCGCAGTTGCCGAGACGGTCATTTAAGGAAGCTATGATTCCTCAGTACACCGAAGCGTTTCCGGGTATTCGAGTCGATGAGGTCGCGAAGCGCATCTGGGTGCAGGTTGATGATGACCTACCCAACGCCATGGTTGAGTTTTATGAACACCTTGTCGCGGAGCATGTGGACGCCTTTGCGATTTCCGAAGAGTACGCCGCCGGCCTGCATGGCATGTTGCGACAGTTGGCCGCTGCCAATATGAAACTTCCATTTCTGAAAGGGCAGGTTACAGGCCCCTTTACGTTCGGGTTAGGGCTGGCGGATCAGGAACGCCGCTCGGTCTGGTTCGACGAGCAATATCGCGACATTGTGCTGAAAGGTCTGGGCATGAAGGCGCTCTGGCAAATTCAGCAATTGCAGCCCTACACTGAGCAAGTGGTGATCTTCTTCGATGAGCCGGTGCTTGCCGCGTTAGGCACTGCCGCATACATGACGATTCAGGATGATGATGTGATTAATGGATTGAATGAAGTCTTTGAAATTGCTCACAATGCCGGCGCGTTGGTGGGCGTGCATTGCTGCGGCAACATGGATTGGGGCCTGCTTGCCGGTACCAAGATTGACATCATTGCCTTTGACGCGTATTCTTATGGCACTAAAGTGGCGCTGTATCCTGACAAAATTCAGGCCTTTTTGGAACGCGGCGGGATCTTGGCTTCCGGCCTAGTGCCGACCGGTGATGTCGAGAAACTGCGCGCCGAAACGCCCGATAGCCTCAAGGCGAAACATGAAAGCCTTATCCAGGAATTTGTCGGCAAGGGGATTGCTGAAAATCTGTTACGTGAACAATTTCTTTTCACGCCTTCCTGCGGCATGGGCACACTCTCAGAAAGCGATACGGCGATAGTGCTGAAACTGCTTGCTGCAGCCCAAACCTTTTAGGATTGGGCGCGTTTTTCAACGGGATGGGGGGTTACATAAAAATAATACGCCTGTTATTAAGGAGTTCTTCTTCTTGTGCCCCGAACAGGACATCATAGTAGGATTTGGGTTGGGCTATCCTGATGTTACCTATTATCGAACTGCGCCACTGGAAGATGTTCAAGTAATCTGGAAATAAAGAGTAAATTGTTTGAGATATCGAAGCGAAAGAATGGAAAAGAGACTATAGATCTAACTAAATATAATCACTGAGATAATGGGTGAATCAAAATGAGCGATTTCACAGAATTAATAATGTCCAGACGCAGCGTGCGCAAATATAAAGAAGCGCAAATCCCAGAAGAAAGTTTGCAGGCAATTTTAAAGGCCGGCATCTTTGCACCAAACGGTGGAAATACACAACTGTGGCATTTCACCGTTCTTCAAAACCAGAATACGTTAAAAGAACTGAACGAGTTAATAAGAAACGCATTTGCTAAAAATGCAGGTTCTGATAACCGATTTATCAAGGGTGCCGCAAAAGTAGCACAGAGCGATATGTACTGCTTCTATTATGGGGCGCCTACACTAATCCTTGTATCTGGCGACGTCGCTAATCCAAATGCTATGGCCGACTGCGCGTGTGCGGTTGAGAATATTTTACTTGCAGCTCATGCAGAAGGGATTGGTTCTGTATACATTAACGCGCCGACGTGGTTTGATGATGATCCAGAGGTTAGAGCATCATTAACAAAGATTGGTGTACCGCAGAATTATCATGTATGTGCATCCGCAGCTATTGGTTATTCTGATGCACCGCCAGTAAAGGGGATCCGTAATGAAGATGTTGTAAATTATGTTAGATAATAAATCTAATTCACGAGCATTGAGCTGCCCCCGGAAATGGTTTCCATTGCCGAACGTCATTGAGCGTTGTTGAACATAAGCTTGCATTTATGAAATGAGGTGTAGCACGGCGCCTCTCGGCGGTTAAAAAAAGTCTTACTCCAACACACGCATTTGAACAGAATCGCACTCACAATCTGGATAACGGAAATCGGTGACAGAAATGCTTTATCGGAAGATGAAAAAGGCCGCACCTGGCCTCTCCATCCTCGGGTTCGGGTGCATGCGGCTCCCCCTGAAAGAAAGCGGGCAGATTGACGAGGATAAAGCAACCGGGATGATCCGGTACGCGATCGACCACGGTGTGAATTATATCGATACCGCGTATCCCTATCATAACGGTGAAAGCGAACCAGTCGTCGGGCGTGCACTCGCCGAGGGGTACCGCGAAAAGGTGCATCTCGCGACTAAGCTCCCCAGCTGGCTGATAAAATCCCGGGAGGAAATGGACAAGTATCTCGATGAGCAGCTCACCCGGCTCAGAACCGACTCCATCGATTTTTATCTCTTACACGGGCTCAATGAGCCGTTTTGGGAGAACCTCTCGGCTCTCGGCGTCACGGACTTTCTGGACGATGCCATCGCGGACGAGCGGATCCGCTATGCCGGGTTCTCTTTCCATGACAACACGAAGGTCTTCAAGGAGATCGTGAAAAGTTACGACTGGACATTTGCCCAAATCCAGTACAATTTCATGGACGAGCGCTACCAGGCAGGGACGAAGGGGCTGAAATACGCGGCGAAGAAAGGGCTTGGCATCGTGGTCATGGAGCCGATCCGGGGCGGTCTGCTTGCCAGGGATCTTACTGGTATCTCAGAGATCTGGAAGAAGGCAGACGTCCAACAAACCCCCGCAGAATGGGCGCTCCGCTGGGTCTGGAACCATCCGGAAGTGACCGTCGTCCTCTCCGGCATGTCGGCACCGGAGCAGGTCCGGCAGAATGTTGATAGTACAAAAAACGGGTTACCGAACTCATTGACGAAGGCAGAACTCACCCTGTTCAAGAACGTAAAAGAAGAGTTAGAGAAGCGGATCATAATCCCATGCACCGGATGCAAGTACTGCATGCCGTGTCCGCATGGTGTGAGCGTCCCAGAGTGCTTTGAATATTATAACAGGGGGCACATGTACGAAGACGAGGAACAGACCCGGCGGATCTATGTAGCGTTCCTCGGCGGTGCCATGGACGGCACTCCAAAGTACGCGTCCCTCTGCGAGGAGTGCGGGGAGTGCGAAGAGAAATGCCCCCAGAGTCTCCCTATCCGCGATAACCTGAAGACCGTAGTGAAATATTTCGGTAAATAATATGAAGCGGGGCGCGACATCTAAAGCGCCAAATGCATAACGTCCAGCACATACAATAACGATTTTGCTATGCGCCTAGCTAGGTGGTTACGGAGACGCTCGGATTATGACGGCTATGGTACCGCAATGTTATTTCTGTAAGCTTCACGAGCAAGGTATGAAATGCGCCAAATATGACCAAATCGCCCCCGAAATATTGGTTAACCTAAAGAAGTGCACGTTTAAAGAAGATACTGACCCTAAGGAGGGCAAACGATGACGTTAACAGAGCGCGTAGTAAAATATGGGTTTATCTTCTTTATTGGCGCCGCCTTGACAGTGGGGGGCGTTTGCGGCCTTATGGCCATATTCGGTTTTATATTCGGCGCGCTCTGAATTCTAAACACGCCAACCAAACGCGCTAAAAGCGAAGGTTTAAGCTGGCAGTACTTGTATTTCAAGCCGTATACTGGCGTTGTAGAGACTCGTCGTTATGAGGTTTCGATGGTGTTACACGCTTGCTAGCGCCACGAATCTAAAGCCGATGAGCGCAGCCCACTTGAGCCCCTAAACAGATTTTTCGCTCTTGCTTGCAAAGAGCTTCACATACTCCCGGTAGCCCTCCTTCTCCAGGTCCTCTTTAGGGATAAACCGAAGCGCCGCCGAGTTCATGCAGTAACGCTGCCCCATGGGCGCGGGCCCGTCGGGAAAAACGTGACCCAGGTGGGAATCCGCGCGCTTGCTTCTCACTTCGGTCCTCACTGCGAAGAGCTTCCTGTCCTTTCTCGTCGTGACGTTCTCCGGGTCCAGGGGTTTAGTGAAGCTTGGCCATCCCGTCCCAGAGTCGTACTTGTCGAGCGAGCTGAAGAGAGGCTCTCCGGATACGATGTCAACATAAATCCCCTCCCTTTTGTTGTCATCGTATTCTTTTTGGAAGGGCGGCTCAGTGCCTTCGTGCTGCGTTACCTCATATTGAAGCGGCGTGAGCTTTTTTCAGGGTGGCGTCATCGGGCTTGGAATAGGTCTTTTGTCCGCTCGGGTTGCCGCCGGGGTTGGTGCCCGTCGTCTTCCCCCTTTCCCCAGGTCTTATCGAGGAACTGGTCACGGCCGGAGCCCGATCGGTAGATCTTATACCTTACGGGGCTTTTCTTGTGGTAATCCTGGTGGTAAAACTCAGCCTCGTAGAACCTTGAGAATTTCACAATCAGCGTGACGATAGGCCTCGTGAACTGACCGGATTGTTCAAGATCTGCCTTCGATGTCTCCGCGATGCGCTTCTGTTCCTCATCGTGGTAGAAAATCGCCGTCCGGTACTGAGGGCCCCGATCAGCAAACTGCCCGCTCGGATCCGTCGGATCTATATGATGCCAGAAGATATCCAGGACCTGCTCATAGCTCACCTTTGAAGGATCGTAGTATACCTGTACCGCTTCATAGTGGCCCGTCTTTCCCGTTGTGACCTCCTCGTAGGTGGGGTTTTCCTTCTGACCACCGGTATAGCCCGATATGATCTTTGCAACACCAGACACGTTTTCAAAATCGGAAGCTATGCACCAGAAACAGCCACCCGCGAGGGTTGCGACCTTCAAATTTGTCTGATCTTCTTTCATGGGATTGTTAACCTCTTGTTCTTTTGCCTATGTCCTAACACGCGCTTAGTGCGAATATCAGCGAAAACATGATGATAAGGATTGTCACTGGAATTCTTCTGTCTCGTTTCGTAGACGGCCCCGACCAGCGAGGGGAAGGCCCACTGCGGGGCGATCACTTTCGAGCGCGAACGGGGAAAGGCACGACATTCACGTGACACGACCTCAATTAGCTCAGATTGATCTTCTCGCCACTCCTTCAGAAGACGTCGGTGACTTTTGGTTGACTTTTGGTTGACTTTTGTGACGTTCTCGCAAAAACGTGCGTCGCAGATCAGTGTTGGTAACCGCTATGGCTCCTGCTCTGGCTGAGGTAGGCACGCACTGCTCCGAGACATTTATGTCCTTATTTCAGGTTCGACACTAAGGAAACACTGCAGCATACTGCAACCTATGCACAACGAAAAAAAAAGAAATTTTACGTATTCAAGGCTGTAACTGAGTTGTCACGCGAATAAGGAAGCAAGCCCGCCTATGAACAATATGATAACTCCGATCCAAGCTAACCAAAGTACTAGACCCGGAAGTAGGAATAAAAGGATCGCGAGTATAATCGCAAGTAGGATCAACCCACCGCCACTCGCTTGTCTTGTCTCAACCATGATTTTCACCTCCTGTTGAATATGTTTAATCGTTATATTTATCTGTTTCTTTATTAAGTGGAAAACATTGAATTTAGGAGTTTCTTTAGGGTTTAGACGTTCGCCGCAAGCGTCGATATTTGGACGCATAACCATTATCTTAGCGACGCTCGGCCCAACGGGCCACTGAATAGTAAACAAAACCTCTAGGAAACAATTTCTATTCTGTCACTCTATGCCTTCCTGGGTCAGGTCGTGAACGGACCCCGTAACGGCCCTTAAATAGAAAAAAGAAAAGGGGCTTTGCCCCTACTACGCCTTGACTACAACGGTGTGCGCTGCGCGGTCTCCAGTCCGCTGTCTCTTGTCCGATGTCCATATAAGGATTGCACCGAGCAAGAACGGAATAATGAACGGTATTGCGTCGATGATCAGCAGTAAGGAACGCACGAGTGCGTCGACATAGCCAATCTTTGAACCGTCCTCTTTGACCACTTTGATCTTAAGGGCCATCATTCCCACCGTCTGTCCATACGCTCCCAAGAGGAGCGTGAAGTAGAAGAGCACGATGAGTGCTGATATGAGGCTGCCAACTCCTGCGAGCGGATTCGCTGTGGTGGATACGTGAAAGGTTCCGTTAGTAAAACTCGCGCTGTTGAAGACGGACGTTTCCAAAGGACTGGCGAAAACTGACGCTATAATGCCCGCAATAATGACATCAATAAGAAGAGCTACGAATCTGACACCGACGCTACGGTACTGCAGCGGGGCTGGAGTCATTTCAGGCGCTGGAGTCATTTGGGGCGCTGGAGTCATTTCATTTGCCATTCGTTCACCTCCTTGTGGCTTTATCGCATAACTACGTGTTTGGCAGGTAAAAACCTATGGATCGGATGCAAACACGCGCCCCTACTTGTTGCACATATGCGATATTTTGGCTACAGGTAATCATCATCAGTTTGTTTTTCACGCATCGTACTAAAAGCAAAAACTTAAGTCAGAGCCGTCCGCAACCTGCTCCTATGCCGTTCGTTCATCAACCTGAGTATATACCTGGAATTCCAGCAGCCACCATTACAACCCCCACTAATAACACGCGGGTGGAAAACTCAGTATTTGTTAAGGGCACCGCCCAAAACATTGGGGAAGGACAATATTGGCTATGGCTTGTATCATATGATTACAACGCGAACCGCTATTACCCGCAAGAAGGACCCGTTGCTGTCTCCTCAAACGGTCAATGGGAGCTAACTGCATCTTTTGGGAACAACGGAAGGCATGATATTACTGCGCTCGCTGCAGATAAAAACGCCAACGAAATTCTCTCACTATACCAAGCGGCTAGTGAGTCGAGTGGTGATTATCCGGGGTTGCCTGCCCTTCCTTCAGGAAGCATAACGCTGGCTTCAGTCACCGTATCTAGAACGTAGCTTAACCCTGTGCTTTTCCGTTCAAGCAGGTTTACTATAGTAAGAGACGAAAGCACTACGCAGATCTAGAAGGGACATTCATCCAAACGATCAGATTTGAGAGTGGAGAGGCGTTGGCAGGCGCCTGTATTAAGCTCCGGTTCACAAGGTTCTTTCCCGTTTGTAAAGCTTGATAAACAATTATGTCGTGTATGTGACTATTTTTGCCCAACACGCCCTACTTCCAGCCCAAAAAATTTAATCTGCGATCTTCGCGCCTATTATCCTCACCTCTTTCGCTGGCCGATCCATAGCGCCAGTCTTCACTTTGCCCATCTTCTCCACCACATCCATTCCCGCAACAACCTTACCGAAGACCGGATGAGCTTTGTCCAGGTAGTTGTTGTTTACCAGGTTGATGAAGAACTGGCTACCGCCCGTGTTCGGACCGGCGTTGGCCATGGCGATGGTCCCCCGATCGTTGCGGTTGTGATCAGTGAACTCATCCTTGATAGCGTAACCAGATCCACCACGGCCAGTGCCCGTGGGGTCTCCGCCCTGGATCATGAAGCCGTCGATGATCCGATGGAAGATGGTGCCGTCGTAGAATCCCTTCTCCACTAGCTTTCGGAAGTTGCCCGCGGTAATGGGCATATCATCAAAAAGCTCCAGGGTGATGTCCCCCATGCTGGTGTTCAATAATACCTTGGTCCTGCCCGTCTGCGAAGTGCCTTTTGCCATATCTTTATCCCTCTATCACGTATCTTGAAGTCTCCATTTCTGGTTGATGAATCGTCATTCAGATTATCGATATAAAAAATTAAGGGAGACTGCGGCCCGTATTATCCTCACTTCCTGCGGATCCTGATCATTGAGCCTTAGATAAAGTGCCGTCATATTTGTGCTGTAATCACATTCTTGAATTGATCCTGCTATCTTACCACTTGAAGTGGTGGCTGACCAGCAGCGTTTCGAGGAGATCATGGGCATAGCATATAAATTGTGCGGGGGCCCCAATCAAGACTGGTCGTCAATATGACGGGCAATTCAAACAATTTGGCTGTTTTTGCCAGCCCTAAAACGTTGTTTCTGAATTCTTCAGGGGATGCGTAACGTACCAATTGCATCAGTCCCACTTGGTGGTCAATGAACAGTAACGCCGCATTTCCTGAAGTTAACGCTTCGTAGGGGCCTTCATTTTCCTTGTGTTTCGTCATCTTCATTCTCCCATTTCATCTGTCCTGCAAGGTTCTTGTACAGCATTAGAAAACCTCTTACGGATTTAATAGCACAGCTCGACGCAAAAGATATTCCTTGGTGTGGCGCCACAACTACAAGCGCTTAGTAATCTTGGAGATCGTTCATTAGAAAGGAGAGACGTTATCATGAGCCAAACCAGAAGGGTTGTAAGGAGTTGGAAGAGCGCGCCCACCATCGAAGGGGCAGGAGTCCATTTGAAGCGGGCGCTTGGCTTTCAAGGAGCGCCCCCGGAACTCGATCCGTTCCTTCTGCTGGATGACTTCCATAGTCACACTCCGTCAGAATATCTGCCAGGGTTTCCGTGGCACCCGCACCGCGGAATCGAAACCATAACCTACGTTTTGGAAGGAATGGTCGCGCACGGTGATAGCATGGGGAATAAGGGGACTATCAGCGCTGGCGACATGCAATGGATGACCGCCGGCAGCGGAATAATCCACCAGGAGATGCCGGAAGGTGGGGCAGATGGTCGCTTGTGGGGCTTGCAGCTGTGGACCAACCTCCCTCGCTCCCATAAAATGATGACGCCCCGTTATCGGGAGATTAAAGCTGAGGACATCCCAGAAGTCGTTGTTAATTCCGGTTCTCGCATAAAGGTGATCTGTGGCACAGTGGAGGGGGTCCGCGGGCCGGTTCAGGACATAATCGCCGAGCCAGAATACCTTGACGTCACCGTGCCCCCTCATTCCCGTCTCCAGCACCGCGTTACATACGGCTATACGGCATTCGCTTATGTGCTCGACGGGGCTGCTTATTTTGATGAAGAGCCGAAATCACCGTCTGAAACAGTCAGCAGAGGCGCATTACAGCGGGAGCCGCGCGGGAGCTTACACGGTCCAGAGAGCGTAATCGAGTACGAGCGTGAACGGCATGAGATATCAGTAAGCACCGAAAATGATGGGGCACGCTTTATCCTCATCACCGGACAACCCATTGGCGAGCCTGTTGCGTGGGCGGGCCCCATCGTGATGAATACGCAAGAAGAGCTTCGCACAGCTTTCCGAGAGTATCGCGAAGGCACGTTTGTCAAAAAGTAGAACGACTGTCGTTACCGGTTATTGCAGATCGCTCGTGCTGTCTGCGGTTTCTGTCGAGCATAGCGCGCGCATGAGTGGCTGATGCTGGGGCGACAGAGATGAATGAAGACGGATTTGGGCCTGAAAAGCTGTTTGCCAGGGAAGCTTTATTTGCGGCTGTCGTTGCCGAAATAAGGGGATATTGAAAGCATGTGGGATGAAGAATCAGAAGAATCAATAACAGGATACTATCCGAAGACCGGATCCTATGTTGTGGAAGATCGCTATGAGTTAGTGAATGATGGGAATGCGACATTGGAGATCGTTTATGTGAACCCGGCACTTGAGGGCATGCCTAAGTTAGATAGCGCTTCTGTTACGTTAATTAGGTCTTTTGAGCTATCGAACAGTGAACCAGAGAAAAAAATCAAGCTCAAGAATGTGTTAATCGACGGGCAGTTCAAGGTCGTGCTTCCGGACACAGCTTTAAGACCAACAGGATACATCGGGAATGCAAAGCCAGACAGTGATGCAGAGAGGTATCTCTTCTTGGATAGTAGATTTACGTTGACGGATCTGTATACCCTTCCGTTACCTACCGTCACCATCAAAGGGAAGTTCAAGCATCTGGAATCAGAGAGACTCTATCAAATCACGATAGAAAGGGCATTTTTGACTCAAGACCTCCCCGGGTCGTTCTTCAGACGGCCATTAGAGAAGGCCACCTATAACTTCATAGCGACGGATGCAACCATTAGCCCAATGTCAGGAGGCTACCAGCAATAACGTTCATAGGCCGTCGCCTCACCTTCTTAGACCAGTGTCGGCAATAAGGATTGCCTACTGAGAGCATGCGCCCCGCAGTATCTGACGTTCATCTTCAGTCTTGAAAGAGCTCTTTTATCTCGTCCTGAACCACGAAAGTCACGGTCGCGATCCGTGCCGAAAAAATGGCGAATTTGATCTCGCTAGTTTTAGTGAAGACCGCTCTGATCGATAGACAGATAGTGCCGTGTGTTCAATTTACCTATCGACATCACGGAGAAAAATAACTCTTTTTCCGCTTTCCTTTAATAAGCTACTGCACAGCGTGACGCGAGACCGTCTCCATTTCAGGTCAAATCGGGGCCTGAAGGCAATCTGCGCGAGGGGCACGAATATGAAAAAGTGGATGTAGCTCTGCAACATCGATAGATTTATTCACTCACCGTCAATACCCTCAAGAACTTCTTCTATGATCTCTCTCACCCGTCTATTGGTCATCGCAGCAGAACGGGCCAGTCTCGTTTCAGGGAACGAAACGTCTTTACACAGTTGATCTAGGTCTTCTTTCTCGTGGTTGAGCAAGTCAATAACCTCTAATAACCTCTCTTTCATTTATTCACCTTCCATATTAGGTAGGAGCTCATAACAGTCAGCTATTAATTCTTTGATTGTGTGAAGGTCTTCTTGCGTTGCCTCTTGAGCCATGGCTCATTCCCACAACTTTTGTAATGATCATCAGCATTTAATCCTTCGGTGACAAAATACAGGTACCGATGATCATCACATACTACAAAAAAGAAGGGTAGTGCGCGACCGTTTAGACGGCTTTTATCTCAAAGTGCGAGCGCGCAGCGTGCACGCTACGGCAGTTTTGATAACTTCCTCCTTTTTCGACGTATCAAACGCGCGCAGCTCTCGAGCTCTCCAGCTTAAGCCTTTATAAACTAACAGGGAAGAATGAAGCGTATGGCTGAACCGCGGGACACTGTTGAAATTGTAAATGTGGTTGCATCCACCGGCATTGGACAAGAAATAAACCTCAAGCAAGCAACGCTTGCTTTAGATGGCGCAGATTACGATCCTAAACGGTTTCCGGGCCTTGTCTATCGCACCAAGGAACCGAAGACCGCTGCACTAATCTTTCGATCGGGAAAAATCGTTTGCACTGGCGCAAAGAGTATAAATGATGTGTACAAGGGTCTGGAAAAGGTATTTCAAAGTCTACGAAATATCGGAATCGACGTGCAGGGAACGCCGGAGATCAAGGTGCAAAACATCGTCGCGTCAGCAGATCTTCACTCAGTTTTGAATCTAAATGCAATTGCCACCGGTCTCGGGCTTGAGAACATTGAGTACGAGCCCGAACAGTTTCCCGGCCTCGTCTACCGGTTATCGGATCCTAAAGTGGTGATTCTTTTGTTTGGTTCCGGCAAACTTGTCGTCACGGGCGGAAAAAAGCCCGAAGATATGGTCAATGCGGTCGATCGAATCGTTGAGGAGCTTAACAGCTTAAGCCTTCTACGCTGAATGATAATCCCTGAATCAGGACGCTCAAAGGCACCGATTGTATCTGCGCGAGCGTGAGAGTAGGAGTGTTCAGTATGTGTGCTCCCAATCAACGGATGACGATTCTCGCGGGATTTTGGATCCCTAATTTCCGCGATTGGGCCCTTTCAATGCTCTTCTTGCTGGCCGCTCAAAGTACCTTTCTGGGTTAGCTTGCCGCAACGGAATCTCATCACTTTAAACTGCGCTTCGCGATAACCGTCTCTGTAGATTTCGAGCATAGGAATCCCAAGCTTCTCTGCGTCGTGCGTGCACATTACCTGCTGCAACACGTCAATGATCTGGCGGAGAGGTGGCTCCGCAGCGCTTTCCGCGTCTATGGGCCTATGCGGCTCAGTCAGAATCGACATGACAAAAGCAGCGAGGGTCTGGGCTAGCTGCTCTCTTAACTCAAGCGCAAACGTCCGCAAATACGATCCGTCAAGCCGTTCGGCTCTGGCGAGGCAGTAGCTGCAGGCCACCCCGTAAATGACCATATACATTAGTTTAGCGTCTAGCCTGGCCCGTTCAGCGCTTTCTATTAGCTCTTCCAGCGGTATTGTGTGCATGTATGCAGCAAAGAGCTTGTAGAGGGTTTGCTTCGTCTCGCCTATACTGGTTCTGGGCTGGGTTGCTTGCACAACTCTACTATTGCCGCTACGGGTGATAATCCTGCGGCGAGAACGTGTTGAAAGTGAAGAAAAGGTAGAGAGGCTGACAGATTGGGCCCCACCCTATTAGACGTTCAGCGCATTGCAGCAAAAGACTGCTAGTGGTCAAATGCCCAAAGACTTGATACAGGATCGCAAGAAAATAAACCCGGGCTGCGACCGGCTGAATCACTGCAAGCGGTATAAACTGCCTTAGGGCTTTGACCAAACACTATATTATCTTGTTAATACTATTTTAAGGCTTTGAAAATGATCAGTTTTTTGATAAAGAAAGCCCCTCACGAACCCTGCAACGCCTGTGACTCTTGCATCAGGTTCTGCACCTGTGGATAGAGCGACCCTTCGCCGCGCACGTGGGCGTTGACCGCCACGATAGTGTTCTGCCACATCGCCCAAAGCTCATGGTCGTCCAACAGGATCGCGCCCTTTAAAAGATACTCGTAGTAGCTGTCGATCCCGCACCCGACAGAGCTGTCTTTGCCTAGCCACACGCCGGTCTCGACGTCGACCATCGATCCGACCAGGCCGATCCGAGAGCGGCGATTATAAAGCGCGACCATCGCCCGTTTGGCAGCCGCGAAATATTTTGGGTCGCCGGTGAGGCGGGAGAGGGCCCCATACTCAAGGACATAGGTGCCAATCTCGGCGGGGTTCGTGAAGCGGCAGCGGGTCTTGTGAGTTTTGAGGTTGACGAAGCGATGGGGCTATGCCGGTGTTTGAGTCAAAGACGGGGAACATGCGGTCGGCGAGGTCGATGGCAAGCTCGAGGAAGCGGGGGTCGCCGTCGAGTTGCTGGGCGGAGATCAGACCTCCCAGGATACGAATGGCCACCTCTAAGTGCTGGACCTCCATGTTGAGGTCGAAATCGAGCTGGGACAGGATCAAGTCCTGGGCCTGTGCCGCCTCGGCAGTCATGCCCCTCATGATCATGGTGTCGAAGGCGTCGACCGGGGTTATGAGCAAGGTGGTTGGGTACCAGTCGGAGTAGGTCTTGGACAGCGGCTTGAGCTCGTCGTGGCCCCAAGCGCATTGCTTGTAGGCGTTCCAGGCGTAGAGGAACTCTGCGCGGAGACGGTCTGGAGAAATGGGGGCAGCGTTCTCGGAGGGGTCGTCAGAGTGAGAGATGGATCGGCAGGACATCAAGGTGTTATGCACAGTGTTTTCCTTATAGAATCCGGGTTTAGCCATTGAACCTGTTTCTGTACTGAGTTTCAGAGGGTTGCCGCATTTCTTACAGAATCTTGCGTTAATTGATGCTTGCGTTTTGCAGAAGCGACAAGATCTCGTTTCATGGTTCATGTTTCTTTCATTGTCGATATGTCGTCGCTGAGGATAACCTCTTCTTTCATGAATTCCATAAACGTAATTCTCCGTTGCGGTTTGTATAATCGACAGCAATTAGCTAATTCCGTGACTTGCTCACAGTTACGTTGATTCGATCTCTCGTAGATCTGGAAACCATTTCCTCTTCAGCAAAGACAAAGTGGCATCGTCCCAGTGAGGCGGAGGCCCACACGGGTTATCGTTGGTTAACGGTCGAGCGAAGGTGTCGAGTTCAAAGGGAATCTCGTGCACACGACGGTTTCAAGGCCGCTCACGGATGTGCGTCCGAGCATTCAAGGGCTCGTTAAAGACCTCCGCTGCTCGTTGGTTTTAATCACGTTACGACAATTCCTAAGACGATTATCACGATTCCAGCCAGCGCTCTCACGTACCGCTCGCCGTCGAACCACATGTTGTGGTACTGTCCGTGTTTGACCAATACACTTGCAACTCCGTCCACGGCAACATAAATTCCGATAGCTATAAGCACGACGTTAAACCATTGAAGCACCATTTCCTTTTCCCCCTTTTATGAAACGTCAGTACGACCTTTTCATGCCATAACTCTATCGAGACCGTGTGGCAAATGATGGCGTGAAGATGAAAAAGCTGGGAAGAAGTCAGTCTGGCATCTCTGCTGCACCATTCCTGACCGAACTGCGTGCACAAACGTTGAATGTGGCCAGAGAAAAGCTCGCGGCCCGAGATCTGTCGTTTAGCCTCACAGAAAAAGCTCAGTGCGCACAAGTTGCTTGATTTGGGCATGAACGGGCTGAATGTCGCTGGCGCACTCTTCTTCGCAGGATCGCTGATCCTTTTAAGAACCGTTACTGCTGAAGGGGTTCGGCAGATATCTGATGAGAACATCGCCGGGCACGACGCCGTCTCAATGAACAGTCGTGGTCTAACCGCGTTCTCCCTGTCGCCTTACCAGTTCGTCGTCGAATCGATAAATATCGGGCACCAATCGTTCAGGACGTATTTTCTCCCGAAGTTCTACACAGCACGCCTCGAGTTGCTCCACTCGCCTTTTGAGATCTTCAACATCGTCTTCGATCAAGTTGCTCAACCTCCGTTATAAGAGATTTTGAGTCGCAACCAAGATAAAAAGACCGCAGCTTCTGTTAGAGTACCGATCCCTTGCGGCGCATCTCATGACTAACGATCCTAGAAGAAGACTGCGAGTGACAGCCGACATACTGCAGTGGCCAGTCATCCCTCCTTCGGCGTGCGGCGCTTAGAGCCGTGGTGCCTTCACGGTGATCGTAACGACGTTGCTCGTGGCCTTAGCGTAGGTGGCGTTGCCCGCGTAGGTGGCGCGGAAGTAGTAGATGCCAGCTGGCAGTGATTTGGAGAAGGTGTAGGCGCCTTTAGCGTTGGTGGTGGCAGCAATGTTTGAGGCGAGTTCCCAGTGGGTCTTGTCGGTTGAGATCTGGAGATCGACCTTGGCGCTACGGCGGGGGGTTGAGCCTTGCGTGAGGGTACCTGAAAGGGTGGTGGGTTGGCCAGCGGCGGGGGTGGCGCTGGAGGTGATGGTGAGGTGGGTCTGAAGCTTAGATGACGTTTGTGCTGAAGATGAGGTGGCTGCTAGACTAGTTGCCGGATACTCGGCCTGTAAATTCGCAACTATCTGTGGGAATCCTAGGTGTTCATAATCGCTGAGCGCGTTGGGATCATGACTACACCACACGCAAAACTGAGTGAAGCCGATTCCATTTGCGTAGGACCAATCTAACATTGACTTGTAACTGGGGGAGCCAGCGTTTAGGGAGTTGGCGAGAATCTGGTTGTCGCCTCTGTTGTTGGCCCACAAGCCTGCCATGATTCCGCCCTGGATGCCACGCGCAGCGGCCTGTGTTGCCCCCTGTTGGACGAAGGGCCACTCTTGAGGGTAGTAGCTCTCCCAGCTGTTCATAACCGTGAATGGGTTCTTGTACACGTCGAGCCAAAGGCCGCACTGGTCGCAATTGTAGTTTACGTATCCCTTGAAAAATTGCTTCATGTACGAAAGATCGCCCGGTCTACCGCCCTCGGAGGCAACATATTCCCACCCAGCGTTTTTAAGTGATTGAAAGTAGGCGCTGAAACTGGTTATTGGGCTCTGAACCTGTCCCCCGTTCCAAATGACGTGTTCAACATCAATAACTGGGTGCATGCCAAGGGCTTTGATTATATAGAGCTCTGTCTGGTATGTTCCGCTGTCTGAAGCTATCAGTTCCACGGTAGAGAACCCGTGTGCCTTGAAATAGGCAAGTGAGCCGGCATCCATCATCGACGGCGGACCTGCGATAGCATACTGTATCGGGTGCGTCGTTGCCCCTACCGTGGGGCTCGCGTCAGGTGCGCTTGAGGCTGGACTCGCAAAACTCGCGGCACTTACCGTCGTCGTAAGGGAGAGTAAAACCGCAGCTAGAAGAAAAAAAGTCGCGTATTTTCTGGTACGCTGACTCCAACTGTGCATGCGGATGCCCGTTTTTCTATGAGGGGTCAACTTGTTCATGGATATCTCTTGCGAACTACGCTGCACCTGCAAATGAGGCGCTTATTAGAACTATGACTCGGCAAATGGGACGATCTTGTATACGCTTAGCTTCTCGCAAGAGCTCAGACACTAGGAGCCTAACAACGTTCAAAAAACACTATAAACGTTTCGGTTGAAAGGTTACCGTAAAAACAGTGCTATGATGTCAAAACGGTCAAAAAATGACGATCAGACGTCCGTTGGATCTTTCTTTTTTCTACCGCTTTCGTTACAGGCTACGTACTGGTCCTCCTCTTGTCTTAGCGGGTTCTTCTTCTTTTGGAGGCTGCGCAGCCAGTTTTGAGCCGCTGTCACCGTCAGTGCAATCAAACCGCTCCGCGAACGGCAAGTTACATCATGCTCGGCGTAGCGTTTCGATGTTAACTAGGCGCCTTACGCGCTCTTGTGCACAGGCTCGCGGCTAATCACAACGATTAGTGTTTAAGTAATTATCTTAAGCCATTAAGCCAACTTCGGAGCTTTAGTAAGAGCTCGTCACTCAAAGTGCGCTGCCAAAAAGACAACTGCTACAAAACGCCGCGTTAAGGCGCTGCGACGATTTGCCAAAACCATCTAGCATAGCTTTTTATCGCGTGCAACGAAATTGACTCCACGATTGCTGCGCCCGCGTGACGGCGATGCGCCGAAGGTCGTACAAGGAAGAAGGCCAATGATCAGCAAGGAAGTGATGCACAAGGACCGCCGGGTGATCGTCGATCTGAACCATCCTGTAGCGCGGTTCCCGGATAACCCCGTGCTTACGGCCAAAGACGTGAACCAGGTGTGGCAGGATCCGGGGCTCCAGGTCACGACCGTCCACAACGCCGGCATCGCGCTGCACGGTGGCGACACGGTCATGCTGTTCCGGTCGCATCTTCGTTGCGGCATGAGCGTACTCGGGGTCGCCCGCAGCAGCAACGGCATCGACGGCTGGCGTGTCGAGCCCCGACCGGCCATGACGCCGGCCGCCGAGGGGGACGCCTTCGCCCCGGGCACCGATGCCAAGGCCCTCATCGAGAACGAGTCGGGCGGCGTCGAGGATCCGAGGATCACCCAGATCGGCGACACCTACTATATCACCTACAGTGCCTATCACGCGACGGTGAAGAACCGCGTGCGCGTCTCGCTGGCCACGACCCGCGATTTTGCCCACTTCGTGCGCCATGGCCCGGTGCTCGAGCGAGACATGCGCAATGTGGTGATTTTTCCCGAGCCCATTGGCGGAAGCTACGCGGGTCTGTTCCGACCCAATGACACCACGGGCAGCGAGGTCGGGGGCATCTACACGCAGATCAAGCTCGGCTGGACGAGCTCGATCGAGTCTAATCGGTGGAAGCTTCAGGCGGAGCCTATCATGAGGACCGGCCGCGGCCCGAGCGCCTTCTCGGACAAGATCGGCCCTGGTGCGCCGCCCTTCAGAACCGCCAAAGGCTGGCTCAGCGTGTTCCACGGGGTGCGCTCCACGATGAACGGCAACCCATACGCGCTCGGTGTGGCGCTGCACGACCTGGCGGACCCGGCGTTGGTCACGATGTCGAGCATCCCCATCCTGCTCCCGTCCAGGGCTGACTGCCGCGTCGAGGATACCGCTTACACCCATGTGCCGCAGGTCGTGTTTACCTGCGGAGCCGTGCGCCGCGACGGTGGCAGCATCCTCATCTACTACGGCGGCAATGATACGGTCATAAACGTGGGCGTGACTCACGAGGACGTGCTCATCGCGCTCTGCGAGAGTTACAGCCAGGACCCGCTGACCGGACATCTTAAGTACGATATTCACGGCCACCAAAACTGAGGAGCTCGAAAGAGCGGTCATCAGGGCACAAGATCGTTCGATGCGTCGCGCAATGTCGGTGTCAAGACGATGGTCCACGCGGCCCTGGCTTTTCGCGACCTTCGCGGCGTGAGCGGCTTATAAACCTTAGGGTCAGCGCCCCGCCCGAGATAGGCCCACCCAATATCGAAAAACGCACGGGGAAGGCGCTTCTCACCTTCGCGAACGATCTTGAATTTTCCTAAGTTGAGCTGCCGGCTTGACCGGAGGATGGCGTACCACGTGTAGCAGATCCGACGAGTACGAGATGATGATCAAGATAGCGTCATCCTGATATATCGTCGCGCAAAGAGATGTATTTGAAGTGTGATATCTATGGTCTTCGGGTTCGGCACGCCAAACGTAGAAACGATGAGACAGAAGCAGGACGTCAAAGGGCTCATCAAGGCACTAGGCTATAAAAAGGAAAGTGATGTTCGCATAGACGCTGCGAGCGCCCTTGGCGAGATCCGCGAGCCCCGGGCCGTTAAGCCTTTAATAAAGGCGCTTAACGACGCGGACAGTGATGTTCGCAGCAACGCTGCGGACGCCCTCGGCAGGATCGGCGAACCGGCAGTTAGGCCGTTAATACGGGCGCTTGGAAACACCGGCGAGCATGTTCGCGGGGCTGCTGCGGAAGCCTTAGTCAATCTCGGTGAACCTGCTGTTGAGCCGTCAACAAGAGCGCGAAACGACTCGCGTTACCATATGCGCAGCGGCGCTGCGGAAGCCCTCGGCAGGATCGGCGATGCCAGGGCAGTGGAGTCGTTGATAAAGGCGCTTAACGACGCGGACGGTGATGTTCGACGCAGCGCCGCCGAAGCCCTCGGCAGGATCGGTGAACCGGCCGTAGAGTCGTTGATAAAGGCGCTCGGGGCGACGAGCGAGCAAATTCGTAGGACCGCTGCAGACGCCTTGGGCAGGATCGGTGAACCGGCCGTTGAGCCGTTAATATGGGTGCTCAACAACCCGGACTGGGGTGTGCGCGAGAGCGAGACCGCTACGGAAGCCCTCGGCAGGATCGGTGATAGAAGAGCAGTGGAGCCGCTAATAAGGGTACTCAGCAACGCAGATTCGCATGTGCGCGAGAGCGCCGCCGCAGCGGAAGCCCTCGGCAGGATCGGTAGTGACAGAGCGGTGGAGCCGTTGAAACGGACGCTTAACGATGCGGATCGTGATGTTCGAAGTAGCGCTGCGCAAGCCCTCGATACGTTGGGGTGGACTCCGGACATAGACGAGGCAGCGGCCGCCTACTGGATAGCGAAAGGACAATGGGATAAGTGCGATACAATCGGTGAACCGGCCGTTAAGCCGTTGATACGGGAGCTTAACGACGCGGACAGTGATGTTCGCAGCAACGCTGCGGAAGCGCTCGGCAGGATCGGCGAACCGGCCGTTAAGCCGTTGATACGGGAGCTTAACGACGCGGACAGTGATGTTCGCAGCAACGCTGCGGAAGCGCTCGGCAGGATCGGCGAACCGGCCGTTAAGCCGTTGATACGGGAGCTTAACGACGCGGATAGGGGTGTGCGCGAAAGCACTACAAAAGCCCTCGGCAGGATCGGCGAACCGGCCGTTAAGCCGTTGATACGGGAGCTTAACGACGCGGACAGTGATGTTCGCAGCAACGCTGCGGAAGCGCTCGGCAGGATCGGTGATAGCAGAGCAGTGGAGCCCTTAGAAAGGGCGCTTAACGACGCGGATTCGCGTGTGCGCAAGAGCGCTGCGGAAGCCCTCGATACGCTGGGGTGGACCCCGGGAAGGGATGAGGCAGCAGCCGCCTACTGGATAGCGAAAGGACAATGGGATAAGTGCGATACAATCGGTGAACCGGCCGTTCCGCCGTTGATACGGGCGCTTAACGACGCGGATTCGCGTGTGCGCAAGAGCGCTGCGGAAGCCCTCGGCAAGATTGGAGGCGTAAGGGCGGTGCGAACGTTGATAAGAGCGCTCAACGATTCTGATTGGGATGTTCGCTCGGGTGCTGCGGAAGCCCTCGGCAGGATCGGTGAACCGGCGGTTGAGCCGTTAATAAATGCGCTCAATAACTCGGATACTACGGGTGTTCGCGTAAACGCTGCGCAAGCGCTCGGCAGAATCGGTGATAGCAGAGCAGTTAAGCCCTTAGAAAGGGCGCTTAACGACGCGGATTCGCGTGTGCGCAAGAGCGCTGCGGAAGCCCTTCGCAGGTTCGGACTACAGGAGAACCGTTGGGGGACCCCTCACTGAGCACGTCTATCCGACAATTCATGGCTGCGACCGACACGAGCGCCAGACTGAGGATCATTCACCTGCGAGTTTGAAGTTAAAGAGACGTGTGATCTATAACTGTTTTAGCATCAAAACGTGGTTGTAACGATAGGTGTCACCCAGTTCAACTATGTGACGACCTGGGGTGCTCGGCTAATCCTCGCTTAGTTCCTGTGCACCTGTCCCTTCGGCGCTTGAAAGTCAGCTCAAGCGCCCGCACCCCCACAACGCTCCCGCTTGGCTTAGTCGCGCTAGGCCAATCACAACGGTCAAGTGCGCAACGCCGACTTTAAAGTATCACGATGGCCGCTGAACACTACCCAGACGACTTTGCTGACTTTACGCTGCGCAAACACGAGCTTTGGAAATCTATCGGAGAAATCTTTCCCTCCATCACCTTAAAGCCAATTATAGGAATCCACCCCTACGATTGCCCCACACGTTTTCAAAGCTTGCAGGGCTGCCGATGCGCATCTGCCAGACGGTTTACGATGGGGCGCTTGCGTTTCTTGTTGTTGTCTCCTCAGCTAGCATACCGTTAGAATGCCAGAAAAACTCCTGTTCAAGCACTCAATTGTCAGTCTTCTGACCGCGGAAGTCGCCGGTTCGAATCCGGCCGAGCGCATCTTCCTTTTTACAATTCACTCATTTCATAAATGGAAGCTTATGTTCAACAAACGTGCGTGTCGTCGTAACCCCTTGGATAAGCTTTATGTCATCAACCACGCGGTTCAATTCGGAAAGTTCGTTCGCTTCGATGATGGCGACATAATCAAACTCTCCAAAAACATGCACAGCTCTTGTTACGCCACCCATCTTCACCAGTTCTTGCCACACGTCGTATTCTGCGCCTTTATTAACGTTCATCATTGTGAAACCAATTACCATTGATTATTCCTCCTTCGTCATTATCGCACAACACTAAAATATCTTCTTTCAGCTTTTCACACAACGAAAAGCCGGTCACCAAGCCGTTTGAAATGATTCTTTAAATCTATTTGAATCCTACGTCTACTCAACTTCGCATAGATTCGTGAAGAAAAGCTCTGCACAATAGGTGTTTGTCGCGCTTCTCATCGATATCGCTCACGCTGCGCATGAGTCGATGTAGTCAATTTCAGGGAGAAGTGTTTTCGCTACACCTGACAAAGAACGGTGTTTTAAAAATAAAGAAGGAGACACCTGTTAGGGTAATAAAGGACTTTACACCATCTTGATAGAGGGAGAACAATCTTATGGACAAAATGATTCTGCTCGAGTTTCCATGCAGAAAGACAGGAATCCCCGCAACCCTTCTTTTCCAAGAAGAACCCGAAATGTGCCAGACCCTGTGGGATCTTTTACGCCAACCCATGAAGATGATATGCCACCACACATTGTCGACAGGGGACTTCTTCCATGGTTGTGGCCGGCCTCCGAAACACCCTATGGCCATAGGTTCGCAGGCCACTCCGCTCGGAAAGAAACGGCTTCTTCTTAGCCAACTGAAGCCAGGCTCCATCGTGTATAGCGGAGGATACGACATTGCGATTGCCTATGGACCCGATCTGACCGAGCCTTTAGCGGCGAGAGGGCCGGTGGTGGCAATAGTCTCTAAGGATTTTCTAGGAGAGCTCTATGAGGCAGGGAGGAAGATCTGGAACGCCCAATTCATCACGCACCGACTGCAGACGATCACTCTAAAGAGAGAGGATGTGTAAGTTGTGGTTAAACACTGGCGAGACGTCAAAAACGAAATCGAGGAGGAAATAGACCGAATATGGTGGCAGGAACCTGAGGAGGTCACAATGAGCAGACTCGGGATATTTCCCAGCGGGGCAGGGACAGACGGTCAGGTGTTGGGGAACCTTCTGTTCCTTGTCTCGGACACACAGGCCATGGGATGGTGGACGATCGAGCCTGCGATCCGATCCGCGATCGCAGATCCTCTCTTTACCCTTGAGCACTGCAAAAGAATGTGGAAGTACTTGACGGTGCACATGGCCAAGCTTTTAGGCGATACCGACCCTCCTAAATGCCCGGCTCCATGGTTGAATTTGCCCAAGCTTGTCGAGCTCTGTAATGACATTGTGGACTCCTTGGATACTGTTGAGACAAAGGAGGAGTTTACCGATCTCATCTGGAGCTGGGAAAATTACGTGAACAGACTGAACAAGTGGTTCTCCCTCGTGTTCCCCTGGCACCTGGGGCTTGATTTTCCCCGAAGAGGGCAAGAAGAGATAAACGAGCTGGTTCGTCTGTCTCTTATTTGGGAAAAACAGTGACTATGGCCCCTCTTTGGGGAATCGCCAAAATAGCTTGGGTGACGTGTGGCCGCATGCCTGCGCACTAGACATGCTGAGCCCGAGAACGCAAATATAGTGGTCGTGAGCACCCGTTTTGAACGCGCCAAACGCGCAATGCCCGGCTTCCGAGACGATAGTACCACGTTATACGTTTCTCAAAAATAGTGCAGGTCGGAAAAACGTCAGAATTAACTAACCTCTGCGTCTCAGCAAGGCGCTTTCGTTGCTACTCTCTTAATCATAATGATGTCTGTGACTGATTGTAACTGATTCTTATAAACGGAATCACTTTCTTCACGTCAGTCGTTTCATCAACACGTATTTGTGGCCATTTGTTCACTGTTCGCTTTCCTGCTTGAAAGGGCTCAATCTCAAATTCTTTTGATAATTCAATTTTATCTTGTTGACTCACTTTTGTGAGAACAACGCCGTCTGTAACCAAGAATGCAAACAATTTTTCGTTATTTTTGTAACATGGACAACCATACATCTTTTTCGTCGTTACATTGGGCCAATTCAGAATTTCTTTTTCTAGTCTCAATCTGAGATTTTGCATTTTTTCTTCGCTGTAATATTGCATAGTAACACGCTATGAGAATTAGGTACTGAATTATAAAGACCGAGGCAGAAGCGCTACATAATGAACTCTATCAAAGATACTCCGCGAGCGCTCTCCCGTGTAGTCGTCGAAGAGCCGTTTCCACGCGGCGGCGGTCTTGGTCACCACCCCACCCATATCGAAAACGACGGCGTCGAACTCTTCTCGTCGCAGAACGACGGTTTGCGCTTCGCTCACGGCTGACCCCGTCCCTGTGCGCGACACCGCCCGTTGTGCACGTCGCCGGCAGACTTGCCGACCGCCTGGTCGCCCATTTCTAGGGTGTCGACAATCCGACACGTGATATCGGTCAGACACGCAGCTATTCGGAGCGGCTTCGCCGCGACCGCGGGGGTGGGCGTCAACCAACCGACTTGAAACTCGTTCATTTATCCCCCCGACAGGGTTCCACGGTCTATACTTGTAGCGCCATCATGCTTAATATTCTCTTTAACGTTAGGGCTTAACAGATACAACTCCGCTTTCGTTCACTTAACAGAGTTCGAATTGGTACAGCAGCGCTTCACGGCTGAACCCTTGTGCGAACCGCAACCGAATTGCAGCAAGAATAGTAGTTATTGTCTTAAAAAAATAAAAAAGGTTGCGGTTTACGCGAAGTCGAACTCTTTTGATGCTCCGAGGTAGTAATCATACAGCTCACGGCCCCACTGAATGCCGTCGTTGCTATAACTTAACAACTGGTCTGAATGGTCATACGACCCGTCGGATCTAAAGAGTCCAA
>Ga0255360_1000023_pt1 | contig 49388 bp, 66 predicted proteins | sample GFST50metaG_FD_186004 | JGI IMG/M metagenome (GOLD analysis project Ga0255360, IMG submission 186004) | Peat soil microbial communities from Stordalen Mire, Sweden - G.F.S.T50 | ecosystem: Environmental > Terrestrial > Soil > Wetlands > Peat | place: Sweden: Norrbotten County, Stordalen Mire... | reverse complement strand
AGCTGAAGATGCTTGTCGCGCTTCTCGGGATTACCACGAGCGACGAGGAAATCGACCTCGAAGACATCACAAACGATGACGTTATTTCACAGCTGGTCAGTGAGCTGCGGCAGTTCTCACCAACCGCGGCGCAGGTGCTTGTTGACGAACGGGACGCGTATCTTGCGGGAAATATACTAACGCTACGCGGAAAAGTCGTCGCTGTCGTCGGCGCCGGCCACAAAGAGGGAATAAAGCACTATCTTGATCATCCTGAGCTGATTCCGCCGCTTGAAGAGCTTAACGTTGTCCCAAAAAGACGCCCGCTGCGCTCTCACACGTTATAGGAGGTTTGCATAGGGCACATGGTACGGCATTCAACAAGCAGCAAAGAGCTCGTCGATCTCTTCGTGGCGTGGTTGGGCGTTTCATTCGCCTTTTATCTTGCATTTAGCGCAGTCAGCTTGTCGAGCGCATCACTGGAGGATATCCTTCTTACACTCACAGTGCCGCTCTTGGTCGTTGGCTCAAGTTTTGTCTTGCACGAGCTCTTGCACAAGTATACGGCCCAGCGTTTTGGATTCTGGTCTGAATTCAGAGCGAACTATGTCACCTTAGGGCTGTCGATCCTGTTTGCCTATGTGACCCACATCGTGTTCGCAGCTCCTGGAGCTACCATGATCTACGGTCCAACTATCACCAAGCGACAAAATGGGATCATATCTGCCGCCGGGCCCCTTCTTAATCTAGGGTTAGGCGGGCTGTACCTGCTCCTGTACCTGCTGACGCTGTCGCTGCTGACGCCCCTAGGGGGCTTGCTTAACTACGTTGGACTATACGGCTTTGTAATCAACATATGGCTATCTGCCTTCAACCTGCTCCCGATAGGGCCCCTCGATGGGAGAAAAATACTGAACTGGGGCGTCCTACAATACGTGGCGATAGCGATCGTGCCTTTTGTGGCCGCTGTTTACGTCATCTTCGTTTTTATCCTATAGTGAACGATTCCAGTGCCGCCACTACTCTAGAGTAGCTCGTGAAAAGGTCGCAAAAGCTCCTGAGTTGCGTCCCATACAAAAAAGCGATGATCAGCGGTGCGTCCAACGCGCGTAAACAAGGTAGACAAGAAACTGGCTATATAATGAGGGCCGCAACCGCGTACGCCAAGCTGCGCCTCATACTGAGCGCGTTACGTCGTGAATCAATGATGGGTACAAGTTGCCAAGACAATTAAGAGAACGGAGCCTCTTGCGAAAAAAAAGTACTGGCAACAATGCCGAGAGCTCAGACAGCGACATGCTGAACACGACCAGTTTCGGGCCATTTCTGCTGCTAAAGTCTTTTTGTCGTGTGCTCGAAGCTCGAGCATCTTTCAGAAGGCTTTAATACAAGCAAACGGGATATTTAGCTTAAAACGCAGCCCTTAAGGTTCAGGTAAAATGAGATACGTGATGAAATTCGGCGGCACCTCGGTCGCCGATGGCACAAGGATAAGGCAGGTCGGAGAGCTTGTGCGAAGCTATTATGATGAAGGAAACGAGATTGCTGTCGTTGTTTCTGCGATGTCTGGCTTAACGGATGCGCTTCAAACCACAGCAGAAAGGTTGACTAGTGAATATGCCGAGATTACCGAGGTCGCAGAGTTCGTTCACCTAGTAGGCAAGAGGCATTTCGACGCCACTTACGCCGCAATCGAAGATGAGATGGTCATTACCGAGGTCATATCAGAGATAGAAACTCGGCTAGAAGAGCTAAAAAATGCGCTTACAGGCATATACCACCTCGGCGAACTCACTGACCGATCGTATGATTACGTTTCGTCTTTCGGTGAGCGGCTGTCTGCTCCGATCGTCTCTGGCGCGCTGAAATCGCTCAAAGTTCAGTCAGTCTTTTTGACGGGTGGAGAAGCGGGCATCATAACCGATAGTAAGCACCGTGGCGCGCGCCCTACGGAAATCACAGAACAGCGAGTCTACGAGCGGCTTGTGCCTCTTCTCAAAGTAGGCATCGTGCCGGTCGTTACCGGTTTTATCGCGTTCAACATTCACAACATTATCACAACCCTAGGCCGAGGCGGGTCGGACTATACAGCGTCGATCATCGGAAGCGCCGTCGAAGCTGACGAAATATGGATTTGGACCGACGTTGACGGTATCATGACCGCAGATCCTAAGCTCGTTTCCAACGCCCGCACGCTTCCACAGGTGTCTTACGCGGAGGCGATGGAGCTCTCTTATTTTGGAGCGAAGGTTATACACCCGAAAACAATTGAACCGGCTGTAACTAAGGGTATTCCCGTGCGCGTAAAGAACACATTCAACCCCAACGGCGCGAACACAACTATCGTTCATACGGTCGCCAAGGATCAAAGCCTCGTTAAAGCAGTAACGGCGGTTAACAACGTCGCTCTTATTACCCTCTCAGGCGCCGGAATGGCGGGCACCATTGGAGTTGCGGCCCACGTGTTCGCGAAGCTTGCCGACGCAGGCGTTAATATTATCATGATAAGTCAAGGATCGAGTGAATCGAACATATCAGTGCTTGTCGAGGAGGAGCATTTGAGCGGCGCCTTGAATGCTCTGCACGAGCTAGAGAATGAGTTTAATAGCAATGTCATTAAAGAGATTTCGTGTAACGAGGACGTGAGCGCAATAGCCGTCGTTGGCTCTCGAATGGCAGGAACGCCGGGCATAGTAGGCAGGATTTTCAGCCGCCTGGGAAGTATCGATGTCAGCGTCATCATGATCAGCCAAGGATCCACTGAGCATAACGTCTCTTTCGTTTTGAGACGAGATTCAGTGCGTCGCGCTGTGGAGAGTCTTCACGAGGAGTTCTCGCTTTCGGAACCGCAATAGCTTCCATCTAGATGTGCGGAATATCGCCATCACCAAGTCGGTTTTTGTTGAGCTGCAAACGATCTTTTTTTAAGGTACAAACCCTAACTGCTTTTAGCCGAGCGCAGATGCTTCGAAAGAACGAACAGTCATCGCTCGTCGCATACGACCGATTTGGTCCGCGAGGTAGAGCACCTTCACTTAGGTAGTTAGTTCATAACGCGTAGGTAGTGTCATGAATTCGCAGCACCCCAGCACATACGCAGAATCAGGAGTGGACATCAGCGCTGAAGAAGAGGCAATAAAAGCCCTTCGTAAGCATTTTACGACCAAGAAGAAGGGACGCGGAAGTCCGATCAACATCGAAGGCGCCTACGCCGGACTTCTGGACATGGGCGATTTCATTATTGGTATCACGACTGACGGCGTGGGATCGAAGGTTCTCGTCGCAACAGAAATGGGGAACTGGAAAACTATTGGAATCGATTGCATGGCAATGAACGTGAACGACCTTTACGCAATGGGCTTGGAGCCTATAGCTTTTGTCGATTACCTCGCAATGGAGAGCATTGAGCCTTCTATTGCTGATCAAATCGGGCAAGGGCTCGCAAAAGGGGCGAAGATAGCTAACGTGTCCATAGTCGGCGGCGAAACCGCCAGCCTCCCAGATATCGTGAGGGGGTTCGACTTAGCAGGCAGCTGCATAGGAATTGCTGCCAAAGAAGACCTCGTCACCGGCCATAAGATTGAGAACGGAGACGCTGTTGTCGGGATTCCAAGCAGCGGAATTCATAGTAACGGTCTGACGCTCGCCCGCAAACTGCTGGCAAAATACGGCCTTTATACGCGTTACGGAAGCATGGAGCGAACGCTTGGCGAAGAGCTGCTCGTGCCGACACGGATCTACTCAGAGGTCCTCGATATTAATAAGAATTGTGAGGTGCACGGATTGGCGCATATCACTGGAGGTGGCCTTCTCAATCTTAAAAGACTTACGCGACTGGGCTTAAACTTGTCCGATCCCCTCGAGCCCCAAGAGATATTCAGCGTGATTCAAGCGGAAGGCGTTGAGGTGCGAGAGATGTACAAAACGTTTAACATGGGGATGGGTTTTGCTATTATTGCGCCTCAGCGCGAGGTAAGACGAATCGCACGCCTCAGCGACGGCTCCAAGCAAGTCGGTACTATTTCTGGCCGTGGAATACGGGTCCAACATGATGGTGAGCTAGTCGAAATTTCAAAATAGCTTGGCCAGGCCGCGATTTTTTGAGATTCAGTCGAAGCGTCGGAACTAGGTCGAAGCGTCGAAAGTGTCGTAGTTTAGAAGGATCGGCTATCATGGTTTCTTAGTACTCGCTGGTGCACCGATAGGTCATTTTGGAAAGGTTTGGTTCAAGCCATGAACCTGAGATGGAAGGCGTCGTGATGATGAAAGAAGAAATGTTGAAAGAAATGGGTGTCGCACTCGATGATATCATCGATACAGCTATGATGCTATGGGTTCCACATCCAGGGGTCGAAACAGAAGCGCGTGCTAGAGATGTTTTCGCGAGCGAGCTTCAGCGAGCTCTCGCTGATCCCAACGTGTGGATCCTCCTACATGCAGGAGTAGCTTTAGAAAGAGACGCACAGCAAGGCCGTATCCCGCACCTCGATCCCGTCTCCTACGAAAAGGATTTGACTTGTTTGATAGCTGATGAGGTGTTGGGAATGGCAATATCGATGTACGTTGGGGGTTACAAGGGGCACTTCGATTATGCCCGATTCGACAAGCTTAAACCTGGAGTTCTCAAATCGCTCGGACCATTCTTAGATGATATTGTCGCCGGCCTGATAGGCGGCGTTTCGGCTAACATGTACGACAGAGGAGCTGCTGATGCCACGACGCCTCCTTGACTCGATTCGGTCTGGCTTCGGGTTCTTGACAACGATTCCTGTAGGATTCAGTGAAGAAGCGCTCGACAGCTTGGCCAGCCGCATGTGGATCTATATTCTAGTCGGAGCTGCCATCGGACTCGTGGTCGGAGGGATCAGCTATGCGCTCACCGTCATACCGCACGTGAGCAACTTAGTCCGCGCCGCACTGACGCTCGTAGCCCTCTATGCGCTAACAGGTTTCATCCATCTTGATGGGTTAGCTGACGTTGGCGACGGACTACTCAAGCACGGAACAATGCAAGAACGGCTTCGGGTCATCAAAGACCCATACATCGGTGTCGGAGGGATCGCGTTTTGCGTCCTCTCGTTTCTGCTGCTTTTCTCTACAGTGGCTTCCATCAAGCCAACGACGCTGTTACCCGCGTTGATCACAGCTGAAGTCGCCGCGAAACTTTCGATGGTTGAAGTCGCCTCGCTTGGAAAGGCCACGCACCAGGGACTTGGATCCCGTTTTGCCGAAAAAAGTGGGCTGTTGACCTTTATAGTGGCACTGCTTCTCGCGGCACTAGTAGCGGTTCTCTGTTTTGGCGTGAGAGGTCTGCTCGTTTTGTTGCCCCCCCTAGCCGTATCACTGGGACTCGTGAAGCTCGCCAATAAGGCGTTCGGCGGAATAAATGGCGACGTTATCGGATCTTCAAATGAGCTGGGGCGCTTGGTTGCTCTTATAGCTATTAGTCTTTTATAGGTGGTAGCACGCTCGCACTCCTCATGGCTGGCGGCAAAGGAGAGCGGCTCGGTTTAGGCGGCGTCGAGAAACCGCTCTTGGTGTTCAGAAGCAGGCCACTCATCGAACACGTGTTCGCGGCTTTGAACAAATCACAAATTGAACGCGTCGTAACGGTAACCTCTCCCAGAACTCCTTGCACGACGCGCTGGGCAAGGGAAGCAAATATTCAGGTAGTAAGGGCACCAGGGCAAGGATATATCCAAGACTACAGGTGGGCGAGCAAGCGATTGGGCCTTCAAGGTCCCGTTCTCATCATCGCAGCTGATCTTCCTCTTATCGACCATCGTCTCATCGACCGGATTATCGAGAGTCGCGCTAAAGCAGAGAGTTCTGCACTCGGAGTCTATCTCCCCTACGAGTTTTGCGATGAGGCCAATGTAAGCCTTGACCTCGCATTCGAAGTAGACGCTAAGTTGCTTGTACCTACGGGCATTAACATCGTCGATGCAAGCCACCTCGATCAAGTACAAGAAGAACAGATGTTTATCATTCGCGACGAGTCATTACTTTACAACATCAATAGGAGAAGCGACCTGAGCCGGCTAATTCGAAGAGCGAGCCCGGTCGGCGAACGAAAGCAGAACTGACTTAACTACAGCTTGAGGCTCTTGCGCTCCACAAGATCTACCAGCGCTGAGGCATTAAGAAGCGCGTTGATCACCGGTACGCCTTTATAGGTCGAGAGGTGCGCAGACACCAATCCCGAAATGCAAAAGACGTTGCTCTGCAATTCATCTTCCACGCGCTCTTCGTCTGTTGCACACAGTATCTTCGGCAGACTCGCGCCTCTAAATCCCTCAAGAACCAAGTAATCGCTGCTGAAATGTCTTATCAGCTCATCAAGCATCACTGGTCGCTTTATCATAAGGATACTTTCGTCTGGCGCCCGCAAGCCAACTACTTCAGCTCCAGCTTTCCAGTGGCGCCACGTATCTTTTCCAACAACATCAAAGACGAGGTGTTCCACGTGGACGTTTTTGATCGTGGATACTGAATAACCGCGCACTCGCAGCTCCTTTAGGATCTCAACGACGGTAGTCGTCTTTCCTGATTTGGAGGATCCATATACTGCGAATATCTTCATTGGCATTTAGTGAAACCGCAAAAGTTAAATTATGATCGCTTGTCGGGAGACGCACATCAAAGAAACGAACGCTGGCGCATACGGAACCCGCCAGTTGGCTGAAGTCAACATTGCTTTTTGCTTCAAGTGCATTCGTGCTGCTCGAAGCAACGACAAGGAATTACGCGCATTCCTCGTGCTTGCGCATTCTTCTGGACTTCCAATAGCGGGGATATGTTCCGGGTTCCATCATTACTCTCTTAACTTCAGCGATGACCCCGCCTTGGAGTACAGAGATGCCTAGAGCGACAATCTCGTCTCGTGCCGTATAAATACCAACCAGCTGTTTCGCGTGAACATCAGGTAATGATATAACGCCGGGTTCTGCAAGTCGGGCCCCGTGACAAATCGCATCCACGGCTGTATCTCGGATGACGATTTTGGGGAGGTGGCTGAGTGCGCGCTCAACTGGCATTATGATGTCTCGCAGCGGAGCTTCATCGTTATCTTCGATCCAAAAATGGTATGCGTCTGTCAAGTCGTGCAATGTGCTCAGCTTCGATTCATCAAACGGACCTGCCTTGGTTCTACGGAGCTCTTGCATGTGCGCTCCCACCCCTAGTGCTTCACCGATGTCGTGGCACAGCTTGCGAATGTATGTTCCGGCCTCACATCCCACTTTGAAGAGGACGTCGTTTCCCTGCCGTTCCAGCACGTCGATGTAAAAAATCTCGCGTTTGCGAATTTGACGCTTTACGGCTGATTTAAGAGGTGGGCGCTGATATAAAACTCCCGTAAACTCCCTCAGCATGTCTCGCAGCAAGGGTTCGGGAACCGCCTTATGCAGATGGAGTACACAGACGTATTCCTTAGGTAGGTTCACGAGCGCCCCCACTGCCTTTGTCGCATCTTGCAACAATATCGGGAGCACCCCGGTAACCTTAGGATCTAACGTTCCGATGTGGCCAGCTTTCTTGATACGCAAAATTCGTTTTACCCACGCGGCTACTTCGTGACTCGTAGGTCCGGCTGGCTTATCGAGATTTATAACGCCTTTTCGAATCAACTCGTCTATAGTCCGTTCCTGCGCAATCGTCATCGTTTGCCAACTTTCCGGTACGCTTTAACGGCCTGCGCGATGATAGCGATGACAGCGTATTGGTCCCAGTGCGTCGTATTTATCACAAGATCATAGATGTCCAGGGTCATCACATCGATAGCATAAAACGTACTATATCGCACGGTCTCGCTGGTGTCACGCACGCGCGTTTCGTTGAGAGCAGCCGCCTGCAGCTTGCCTTCTCGTCCCGCTATTCGCGCTGCTCGCACTTCTAGAGGCGCTGTAAGCCAAACGGCAATGTCAGCTTTGAGAACCCAGCCCGACAGCCTCCCGTCGACGACCGCGTGTTCACACGACTGTGCGAGCTCGGCTTGTCGTCGATCAACCATTTTGTCGATTTCCGGTTCTGTTTCCGCAAGCTTGCTCAGCTGCTCGAGACTCAGTGCGCGCTCTCGCGCAAGTTCCCTGAATGCATCTCCCGCCGAGACGTGTGCATAGCCGAGTTTCCGCGATAAACCCCTTGCTACCGTCGTCTTGCCGCTGCCTGCAAATCCGCTGATGGTAAGCAACACGATCGCACACCCGCTAAGCACTTGACGACGAGCTTAGTCTCCCTGCAGCGTGACCACCAGTTCAGCGACTGCCTTATCAAGCTTTCCGTCGGGGTTTTGCAGTATCTTGACCGTTGCTCCGGTGTGAGCGGCGTACGCCATGCATATTGCTTTATTAACCTCCTGGTGCTCCTGAACACCCGTCGCATCTTGGGCGTCGCGCTGTCGTGACTTGTCAGCATTTCTGCGACGAATAATTTCGTTAGGTGTTGTTTCGACAATAAGTATAAGTTCGGGCTTAAGTTCGTCCAAAACCCATGTAGGCAAACCAGGGAGGTACCCTCCCGGAGTTCGCACCGTTGCGTGCGTGTCAACAACAAGCTGCGTCGTGGCCATTTTTGATATCGCGCGTGCCGCAGTCTTTTGGAGCTCGCGCTGCCTAGCTGGATCTAGCTTTCGAATGTCGTCTCTGATCTTGACCCATCGGCGCTGCAACGCCTCATCCAGCATCACGTCGCTGTAGGTGACCATTTTGAACGGCTGGCCGTGTGCTTCCAACTGTTCAATTGCTTTTTTTGTAACCGTTGTCCCGCCGCTCGCTGGAACTCCCGTTAGAATTACCATTTTCCGCATGCGTTGCCCCGATTTGTGTACCGAACTATTCTAACCATCCTACTTTAACTTACGCAATCGTAGGGCGCAGCTTCGTCCATTAAAGCCGTTGCTACGATCCAAACTCCCTCTGACGCACAAAAAAGAGTCAGCTTAGTTTAGAAGTCAAGAGTCAATCTGAGCGTTAGAGGAGCTACTCTCCCAAAAAGCCGCGCAGCATCGGATGCATCTCCATCACTTCTTCATTGGCAAGCTGCTCGTACAGCGTGTACGTAATGCTCACCGCGAGGAGCAACGCAGTGCCCCCCACATTTCCTATGGTTCCCAAAAAACCAGCCAGTACCGCCAGTAGTCCGATGAATGCGCCCCCTATTATAGTTACTTTAGGAATGTACCGCTTCATGACGCGTTCAATGATTTTAGGGTCACGGCGAAAACCGGGGATAGACATCCCAGAACTTTGAATTTGCTCTGAAACGGCCTTGGGGCCCATGCCGGTAGTCTCCACCCAGAAAAGGGCAAATATCATCCCCCCGATGACCATAAAGGAAATATCAATTCCTGATCGCAGTGCGATTTGCCACGCCGGGTTCTGGCCTATCCCCGGCAACCAGTTACTCGGGCCACTGATTGGCGCCAAATAGTACATCAGCCCGCTTGTCGGCGTATTGTTTACAAACGTTCCGACCCAAGTGAACCCTGCGTTGTAAAGAAGGATGCCAATCATCTGAATGTTCGCCTGAAGCGCCCGCACTAGTATCAACGGCAACACGCTCGCGTAGACGAGCTTTATTGGGAATCTGCCTCGCGCGCCTCGTACGGAACTGTGCCCCAGAGGGATCTCTATGCGCGTGGTTTCAACGTAGACAACAACAGCGAATATAGCCACCGTGCATATTATGGCCAAAATTTGGCCCTGATTAAGCAGGAATATCAGTCCTTGAGCGCTAAGCAGTTGCTGGACCGTGAAGGTCTGGAAGATTTGAACGAAAGCCGGGATCCAACCCACCGGCAATCCGGTCGTAGGATTAGTTGTCCAATTGATGGTTCCAGTTACCAGGCCTTGGGCAACTCCGGCCACGATAAACATGCCGACTCCAGAGCCAATTCCCCATTTACTCACAATTTCATCCAAGAATAGCACGAGCACGCCGCCTATGCAAACTTGGATAAATATAAGCAAGGAAACGCCGTGAAGCCCCAAACCGGTGGAAGCAGCCACAGCCGGGTCGGGTAGGAGAAAACCGCCAAGCACTTGCGGCGCGGCTTCAACGACAATCATGATGAAGATCAGAAACTTCTGCAGCTGCTGGTATACCGCTTGGTCTCGAGGATCACTCGTGTCAAGCTTTATGATGTCCGCGCCCTTGAAGAGCTGCAGTATAATCGACGCGGTCACGATGGGACCAATCCCGAGCTGAACGAGGGAGCCTTGGCTTCCGGCCATTATGGCGCGGTAGTAACTGAAAAGATCCACTGACGCAGGCGAAAGTCCAAAAATGCGGACGTTTGTTAAAACGAAGTATATGATCAAAACGCCAATCGTCCACGTGAGCTTCCGTCTGAAGTGCACGTGCCCTTCGGGCTTAGAGATTGCAGGAAGTTTCTGCAGGAAGGGCTCAATTCTGTCTATCGTTGGGTGCTCGCTCATGGTTCACTGCGCTCAACTGATTGCTTATCGATCACTGGCTTAAAGGGTCATCGCTCTGCGATTTTTGCTTTTCCGCCTGCTGATTCCAACTTCTCTTGCGCTCGTTTCGAAAAACTTCTTGCTGTTACGATAAGCGGCTTAGTTACGCGGCCCTTTCCCAGCACTTTGTCGACATCGAGCGTGATGTAATACTTGCCGGTGCGTACCCTAGCCTGCTTCACTTCGACAAGTTGCTCAGCAGTTTCGTCTAGAGCGCCTATGTCAATCACTGTCGGGTAATTGAGCACCTTTTGTGGCCTTGCGAACCCATAACTGCCATAGCCGCGGCCAAGCAAAAGCTCCCTTACAAAATGGTGCTTGCAGCCGCCTGCGTGACCACGGCCTCCTCGGCTTCCTGCTCCGCGACGGTTCTTATGAGTGCCGCCGCCACACGTGCGACTTCCTCGAAACTTCTTGGCCTTGTTCTTGCCACCCATTGTCTACCTCATTTTGAGAAGCAATTCGTTGATTTCATTACCGTGAAATCCAAGAACACCTTCAGGAAACGGTTTTTTTATGCCCCTGTGACCTTTGCGAGGCGGATGGAGCCTTAACACAGGCTTTAAGTCAGGCACATCCTGCAACATCGCCTTTCCGCTGGCAACTGCTGTCGCAAGCGAGTGTATGTCATCAAAATCGGTGCGTTCTTTGACGTGCGCGTCAGTGAGTCTCGAACGCCCCCCCAGCGCACCCCGTAATTCAAGCAGCACACTGAGGGTTTCACGGTCGATGGTGCCCCACGCTACATAATCTTTGACCTTTTGGAGCATGCCGTTATAGTGCACGTTGTCCTCGACGAGAACGCAGTGATTAGTCCTACTGAGATTTAATAACTCGAGCGTGCGCCGCGCGTCGGGTTTTGTCTTTACCGTCCCACGCATCTTAACAACGGCGTACGTCATTGCGTTCCACCGCCGATTCGCACCGTCGTTGTTCCCTTGAGCGCTTCAAACGTAGCGTGAGCAAAGTTGATAGTCGTACGTGTTTGTCCTGACGATCGCGTCCACACGTCTTTGATGCCTGCGAGCTCAAGCACTTTCCGCGCCGTGCCGCCCGACGTTATGCCGAGGCCCCGTGGCGCTGGCTTCAGCACGACAATTACGGAGCCCGCTTTGCCTTCCACGGTGTAAGGAACGGTATGCGCTTCTCCGCAGCCACATTCCCACGAGCCACACCCGCGATTTATCTTAATGAGGTTCAGCTTGGCCGTTTCAATTGCGTTCCGTATAGCGGGTCCCGCTTGCAGATCCTTGCCTTCGGCGTAGCCTATGTATCCGTCGCGATTGCCGATTGCCACCGCGGCTCGAAACTTCACGCGCCGACCGGAATCCGTCATTCGCTGCACCATATTTATATCTAAGACCTCATCTGACAACTCAGGCAAGAGGACATCAATGATTTCGGGTTCCCTTAGCGGATGCCCAGTGCCTATAGCATCGTCGAACGTCGTTATTTTTCCCTCATAAACAAGGCGTCCTAATCTCGTCTTCGGTGTCCATCCCTGCATTTCAGCCATTGTGTGCCCCTGTATCCCCTGTTTGTTCCTGCGCAGCGTGCTCGATTATATGTTGCTTCACCGCGTCAATATGGGTAGGAAGGTCTTTTGGATCTATACCATAACGCGAGAACCGCGTTGGGTTATCGGTCGCATAAGCGACAATATGTTCTCCGTGCACCCTGGCAGGTACAGGAAGCGGCTCACGACTGTGCGGAATGTCTAGCCCCACTTCAACGGCGCCCAACAAGGCGGCGTACGTTCGCGATCCCCGTGAATTTGCATTAAGTCCCAAATCGAGCACCCCTTTCGAATGGCCAGCTGCAAGCGCTCGACTTGCAAAAAGGAGCCCAGTCAGGTATGCAGCAGGTGTGTTCCCGGTAGCGCCCTTATAGCCGAGCTCTTTTAGCTCGAGCGCGTTTGCAGATATCAACGTCCTATCCCCCGCAGTTCCGTGTTCGACAAGCTGCATAATCAAATTGCGTCCGGTTTTTCGCACGACCACGCGAGGCCGTTCCGATAGCATCAACCCTAACCGCTTATGGTAATTCGTCTTTCCGTCTCGCCGACGTCGAAATGGAACCTGATACCGCGGACCCGCCATTAGTTCTGCCTCCGCGTGGCCATGGCGATTTCCGCTTGAGTGCTCAGTACACTTACAGTTCGATACTCGCCACCTTTCGCCTTCCTATACATGCGACGATATGTGGTTCGATCGAGCGTGTTGTTGTCCCTTAAGGTGCGCAGCGTCCTTCTCTGCGCTCGGATCCTGCGCATCCATAGCTTCTTCTTAGGGCTTCGGGCATTCTTTGCTCCTTTACGAGTCCCTTGGCCGGTTTTATGCCCCTTCTTGCGCTTAGCATCGTTCCCGCGTGCCCGTCCGCGGCTGACCCCCTGCGCTTGCTTAGATTTCACGGTCCCATCATTTATGAGCCCGCGGACATCTTCACGGGTGATAGCGTTTGCGACGTCCGTGAGCTTCTCCGGATCGAGCCATATTCTGCTTTCTCCAACACCAAGCACCTTAGCAGCGAGTCGCTTTTGGTTCGACAGGCTGGTCACTGCTTCTCCTCCGTTGTTGCCATCATTCCTTCGCCTTGGTCTGCGATCTGAGCTTTCGGTCCGGGATTGAGCACCTTCAAGCCCTTGGCAAACGCCCGCTCGAGAATGACTTGCTTCTTGCGAGCGCCGACCGTCCGACCTATTCTGACGGCTTGCTCAGGCTTCGCCTCTTCCAGATCAGCTGGGGTGTTGACGAGCACTTCTTCGAATCCTGACGGATGGAAGCCCCTTATCGCGCTCGGTGCGCCGTATCCTACTTGCACAACCGGACCCTTATCCGGAAACCCGCGCCGCATCTTGTTAAACAGTCCGCGTGGTTTTCTCCAGCTCGAGCTTAGCTTCTTTTTCTTTTCGTAGTCGTCGCGCTTGAACCAGGGTTTGTCGTGCCTCTTACGAACGACGAGCAAATGCCTGTGTTTAGCGCTGAACTCCGTATGCTTGAATGAAATTGACTCTTGTGCGACTCGCTGTGCAAGGTCAGCATCGAGGCCTGCGTTTGCAAGTTCATCCGCTGTAACGCCCTTGAGATCGTCCACCGTTCGGTAGCCTGCCTCTATAAGCGTTTTAATTTCAGTGTCATTCATTTCATTCAAAGCCTTCATGTGCTTGCCTCGACACCCTTTTCGATGAGGTAGATGCCGTCTTGAAAAACGCGCGGGTCACGCCCCTTGATCCGAGTCGCTTGCTCGATGTTCGCAGCGGTTTGGCCTACGTGTTCCTTATCGATGCCTGTAACGGTTAGCTCGTCGCCCTGAATAGCAACGACAGAGTCCCCCATTACTCTAGCGGTTCGTGGCTTTCGTTCACCCAGAAAGTTCTCGATCGATACGACTTTCCCTTCTACCTTGACTTGGATAGGAAAATGTGAGTATACCAGTTTCAGCTTGTATTGAAATCCTTCGGTTACCCCTCTGACCATGTTAGCGATGTGAGAGGCGTAAGTGCCCACGATCGATTTCTGAGTCTTTTTGTCGAGGGGGGTCCCGACGTACACCTTATCTAGCTCAGCGCGTATGTCGACACTTGGGTACCATAGGTCGCGTTCGAGTGTTCCGCGGGGACCTTCTACTCTTACCGTTCCGTCGTGAACTTCAACCCGGACGCCGTCAGCAACCGGAACCTCTCTTTCAATGACTTGGACCATGGGTTACCACCTAGTAGCAGTACGCTATTAGTTTCCCTCCGATACCCCGTTCTCGTGCTTCAACGTGAGTTATTATCCCAGCAGACGTTGTCAGTATCAGGAAACCAAAGTTGCGCGCCGGCAAATACCGCTGTTCCCATCTCTCAAGGTCAGTTGTTTGAACGGAGCTTCGCGGTTTGATCGCGCCACAGCGGTTGATATTACCGAGCAGCCCGATCTTGAATACGCCTGTTTTCCCGTCTTCGATGAGCTCAAAATCACCTATGTAGTTCCCTTGCTGCATGACGCGAAGCACGTTACCGATAAGCTTTGATACGGGCTTGACGCAGCATTCTCTCTTACCGACGCCTTCGGCGTTCTTGATCGCTGAAAGAGCGTTCGCGAGCGGATCTAATAGAACCATGGCACATTACCTCAGTTATACTTCTCAAACTGCATGTCGCGGGCGATCTCTCGGAAGCATTGTCGACAGAGGTATATCTCGTACTTCGTGACGAGTCCTTGCTTGCGTCCACAGCGCCTGCATTCATGGGCCTCACGGCGTTTTTTTTCAGCCATTATCCCAACACCACGTTATAATTGTCTTGAAGGAAAGAAATTGCCTGCTCACGCGTCACTCGATGTCGAATGGGAACGCGACGTTGCGCCGCACGACGCCGAGCGACGCGATAGCCTGGCTTCTTAAGTGATACAATTACGTCCATGCCAAATATGCCTATTTGGGGGTCATAGGTCATTCCTGGGAAATCCGTGTGATCGACGATGCCGAATGATACGTTGCCGCTCTCATCAAACTGAAACTCGTTCACGAAATTCTGCCTAGTTTCAAGGGCGCTGTGAAGAAACGCGCTCGCTCGTTCTCTTCGCAGAGTCGTTTTGCATCCTATTGCTTGCCCTTTTCTTATCCCGAACACTGGTTGAGTCTTCTTTGCTGACGTCCGCACCGTGGCTTGCCCAGTAAGAGTTTTTACGATATTCTCCGCGTTGATTAACTTTTGACCCCCCTCGCCGACACTTATGTGGACGGTCACCTTGTCAAGCGTCGGCTTCGTCATAGGGTTATCAGTTTGCTTTTGTTCCGCACGGGCCTCAGCCACGATCAGTCACCACCGCTGCCGGTCACAAAGACGTAGTCGTCTATGGTCTCAAATTGTTTGCCGTCTCGTTCAATTCTTATCGTATTCGGACGCGAGCTCGCCATCTTCCTTAATTCTACCATCGTGCCGGTCTCACCAGAATGTTTTCCTCCCACGATCACGGCTTTGTTGCCGGCTTTGCGCTCATGCCGTTCGACAACGCGGTAATCGGGCAGTGAAAAGACAAGTGAGTCACCAGTACTGTATTTTTCATTGAGGAGTACATTCGTCCCATCGTGCAAGTTATACTGAAGCTTGCCGCCTTTCACGACCGTAATGTCGTCAATACGGGCCAGTTTGCGCTTTGCTTCCTCATCGCCTATCTGAGTCAGCTCGTACTTGCCGCGCGGGTTGGGGAGCATGCGGTAGCTTTTGCCTGCAGTCGCAAACACGTCGAACATGCCGACGTGAGCTTTGTGCTTCTTCACCACGCGCCCGTTCACTGTTACGCTGCCATTATGCAAAATTCGCTTCGCCTCTTTCGCATTGTCGGCGAGGTGCAGCATGTCCCTCAGCACAACCAATACCGGAACGGCTTCTCTCGAGTGTGTGCCGGGAGACGGAGCGGTGACCCAGTGACCAGTTTTTTTTGCGATTGGCCAGCTCTTTGGTGCGGAGATTCTTTTTTGATGCACACTATCCCTCCTCTAATTTACTGGTCCTGAGTTTGTCTTTGAGCTCAAGCCTTGTAATCATCACATTTGACGGATGAACGGGTCGTGCCACCTCAGACCCATCGGCCTTGTGCACCGTTATGCCGTCAATTTCGATCGATACGTCCTTGAGGTTGACCTTCGCCACCTTTCCTTCACTATTGCGGGAGTCCCCACGAAGCACCTTTACTGTGTCTCCTTTCCGTATTTGAACCCTTCGGCGCTTATATTTATCCGCAAGCTTCTTTTCGAGATGCGCGTGTAGATACTTCTGACGCACGTGGAGAGGAGCATCAATTCGTGCTTTCCGCTGTTTTCGCGGTTGCTTAGACGTAACTCTATTTACCACTCTGAACCCTCACACTATCATTTGCGCGACCGAAGCAATCTTACCGAAGCGTTCTGCGACTTCGCGGGCAATCGGCCCCTTGATCTCAGTTCCACGGGGCTCCCCGTTGTCATCCGTTATAACGGCTGCGTTATCTTCAAACTTCACTCTCGTCCCGTCAGGCCTTCTGAATTCTTTTTTCTGCCGCACGATCACAGCCTTGAGAATCTGTCGGCGCATATCAGGCGCCCCTTTTTTGACCGATACAATGACCATCTCGCCTAATCCCGCCTTGGGTTGCCGGCTCTTAACGCCCCGATACCGTTTGACCGCGATAATCTCTAAGGTTCTTGCCCCCGTATTATCGACGCAGTCAATCTTCGAGCTCGTTGCGAGAGATCGAGGAATTTTCGCCTTAAGGCTCTTCATAGTACTTGAATCACCACGAACGACTTAGTCTTGGACAGCGGCCGGCATTCTGCTAGGCTAACACGGTCTCCCGTTTTTGCCGCGATGCAATCCGGATTGTGAGCGTGCAGTTTCGACTTCCTCTTTTCGTACCTTTCGTACTTCGGAATGTATTTTAGGTACTCTCGCTGCACCACAACGGTTCGGGCAGTTTTGTCGCTCACCACCGTTCCGTCGATCACCTGCCCCCGCACAGAAAGCGTCCCGTGAAAGGGACAGTTGGTGTCCTCGCACTGCTCTGTTGGCGCAGCTACGTCAAAGCCAATATTCGTTCGCATGGTGTCACCTGTTGTGCCTTTTTCGAAGACTCTTTCCGACGCGGTCTTCAGAGCGTCCCACGACAAGATCTCCGGCTACTCGTACTTTGTCGCCTTCTGGCATCGTGAATTCAAATGTATTGCGGTGCTTAGCAACCGTTTTTTCCTGCCCGCAGCATTCTAATTTGAAAATGTTTCTCCTTTCGTCAATGATCCGCCCACTCAAGCCTACGGCGTCGCTGTTAGTACTCTTCACCAGCGTCACACGCAAACCAATGAGCTCGTGATTCACGACGTTCGGAGGGGTAATTCTCATCTAGCACCTACGTAACCGTTGCTCGCGCGTTCTTCTCTTCATTCATAATCGTGCGGATTCGAGCGATGGCCCGTCGGAGCTCTCTTGGTCTTCCCGGATTCTCTGGAGCGCCGCCGGCAGACACAACCGCTCGCTCTCTTAAGAGCTCCGCGATCAGATCGTTAAGCTGCTTGCTTCGTTCATCCGGCTTCATCTTGCGTATCTCTTGGCTCCTCAATATTGCCATTCGACGTCACCTCTTCGTCTGGTATTTGTTCTAGCAGTCGTATGTCATCAGGAAGTTTAACTCCAGGAGGCACGATAAAGACTTTGACCCCGATGATGCCGAGCTTCCGTTTCGCGGTCGCGTAGCCTTTCATTACCAGGTCCTCAGCAGGTTTTCCGCAGTGTTTTATGTATCCGCGGAGAAACTTCTCGGTTCGCGATCGCGGGCCGGTGACCTTTCCCGCTAGGATTATTTCGCATCCGAGTGCACCGGCGTCCATAACCCGCTGGAGCGTCGATTGGCCTGCCTTTCTGAAATACCAGCCCCGCTCAAGCGCGTTGGCTAAGCGGTGCGCCATTATTTGCGCGTTTAGCTCAGGAACTTCGATCTCCTGGACATCGAGCTGCGGGTTCTCGAGCTTGAAATTCGCATCGAGCTCTCTGGTGACCCGTCTGATCGTTTTGCCGCTCTTACCGATGATCATTCCGGGTTTCTCTGCGTATAGGGTGATGTGTGTGCCCATAGGAGTGCGGTTGATCTCCATGCCACCATAACCTGCCCGCTCTAGCTCCCGGTTGAAGTACTCATTTATCTGAGATCTCTTCAAGCCCTCCTCTATGAATTTTTTCTCAGTCCCCATTTCCAAACTCCTGGAGCACGATTTCGACCGTTACCGTGTCCGTGTTCTTTGCGGTGGCGCGTCCCATCGCGCGAGGCATCCTACCTTCAATGACGCGCCCCCTTCTCGCCAAACTGTGGACGATCTGCATTCGATCCGAATCGAGCCCTTTGTATTCAGCATTCGCTTCCGCGCTCTTTAAGACCGTAAGTATGTCCCGGGCTGCTTTCTGCGGAAATCTGCCCGCGTCCCATCCACTTAACCCCGCTCGGTGTCCGACGCCTGAATTATGGCGCTTGAACGGCACGGGCGTCTTAATTTTAGTAATTCCTTCCAGATACGATTTGGCTTCTGCGAGCGACTTTCCTCGCAGCTCCCTGCATATCTCGACGCAGTGTCGCGGCGATACGTGAAGCTCATGGCCTTGCGAACGGGCCGTTTTCTCGGTGTCAAACTCGGCTGAATACTTTGTGAACGCCATTAGATCACTTCAGTGGAACGTACCTGCTAGATCGTGTCGCTCCCACTCCCGGACCCCCGTGTGATACCCTTCTCCTTGTGAGGGCGTATTCCCCAAGGTAATGCCCTATCATTTCCGGCATAATCTCGAAGATGGTGAACGTCTTTCCGTCGTGGACTCCGATGGAGGTGCCGATCATCTCAGGGAGAACGATCATGTCTCTCTGGTGGGTGCGGATGGTTTTTCCCGCTCGTATCTTTTGCAAAAGCTTTTTTTGGTCTTCCGTGAGCTCTCTTTTGAGCTTTCTGCGTTGACGCGCAGGAAAGAGCTGAGCCACTGTGTCGAGGTCCATGTCCTTGAGCTCCTCAACGGAATGTCCCCTATACGAGAACTCCTCCTTTCGGCGTGGCGCTTCCACTTTTCTTCTTTTAGCCATACTTTCACCAGCTCTAGGTTTGACTATCGTTTACCGGTGCGGCGAGCTGCAATGCTGCCAACTTTCCGGCCCGGCGGAGCATTTCGGCTGACCGTTTTTGGGCGGCCTGGATGCTGCCAACCACCACCGCCAAATGGGTGGTCTACCACGTTCATTGCAACCCCGCGCACACGAGGATATTTTGCTGCCCTTGAATGCATCTTGTGAAACTTCTTGCCCGCTTTGACAAAGGGCTTGTCAAGGCGTCCTCCACCTGCCACCATTCCTATCATTGCTCGGCAATGCGGATGGAGCCATTTCATTTCGCCACTGGGCAGCTGCACGACAGTTTTTTGCACGTCGTGCGCGATAAGCATCCCGTAGACCCCGGATGCTCGCGCAAAACAACCTCCGTCGCCAGGTTGCGATTCGATACTGCAGATCGGCACCCCTTCCGGGATTTCAGCAAGCGGCAGAATATTGCCAGCTTTGACCTCTGCTGACGCTCCGCACGCTATTTCATCGCCCACGCAAAGGCCCTCTGGAACTAATATCAAGCGCTCCGTTCCGTCTGCGAGCTCAACTCGCGCTATAGGGGCGCTACGAGCCGGGTCGTGCAGAACCTCGACTACGCGCGCTTTCACGACCTCATTTTTGTCAGCTTTGATCAATTTTAAGGCTGCCTTATAGAGGTGAGACGGTGCCCGATAGGTCGGTGTTCCCTTGCCCCGATTTTGCGATATTATTCTCTTGCCCATGCCCCGACTCCGTCAGAAGATTCCAAGTCTTGATGCAACGTCTTCCGCTGAATCGTCGCTAGAAAGCGTAATAGTAGCTTTTTTTTGCCCTTTAGGTGTAACGAGCGTCTTCACGTCGACGACTGTGACGTCATAGATTTCTTCCACCGCTTTTTTTATGTCGTCCTTTGTATCTTCGACGTCAGCGATGAACGTGAGCTTGTTCTCTCTATCGAGCTGAGCTGTCGCCTTCTCTGTTACATATGCGTGTTTCAACATGACTCTACTCTTTTCCTAAGGCATTTATCGCCGACTGGGTCCATATTGTTAGTCTACCGGCGTGCGTACCTGGGGCCAGAAGCTCAATGTTTAACTGATCCACAGTTACAACATCGACTCCGGGCAAATTGCGCGCTGCCGACACGGACCTCGCGCAGATAATAAGGACGCTCTTTTTGTTCTTATAGCGTCGGCCCCGCCGCTTGCCTTTCCCAGCACGCACGCGTTTGCCGCGTTTCGCTTTTTCTATGTCTTGCCAGACGTTGAGCGCGACCAGTACTTCTGCTATCTCGCTGGTCGTGGCCAACTCTTCGAAGGCGTCCTCAAGTATGAGCGGAAGGGTTCCTTCAAACCGATGACCTCGCGCTTTAACTAGATCAGGTTTTGCGGTGGCTGCGATCGCGGATCGCATCGCTTTCTGCCTTTCTTTCCTGTTTAACTTCTCGAAAAATACCCTCTTCGAGCTCGGCGGATGTGCTTTTCTTCCGCCAACGGCTTGTGGCACCCTCGCAACCCGGCTGGAGTTCTTCAATCGCGGGACTTGTGCGACTCCCCGCCCCGATCCCCACGATTCCGCTGAGGTCTTAAGGCCCGCCGAGGGCTGCGGCCCATATGCCTGCTTCCGGTTTGTCTGCGAAACGACGACTGCCTTTTTGATGAGATCTGGGCGATAGAGTTCCTCGAAAAGCTCCGGAAGGTCGAGTTTCTTCCCGGCCTTCCCCTTCAGACTCATTACCCGCCCCTGCATCTTATCTCACTCCTTGTTTCGATTGAACGCTAATGTAGCTCAGATCAGGGACCGTGTGTGCGATCTTGTGTGGCCTAAGGGCAGGTCTCATTCTAATGAGCCGTTTGGCAGGCCCTGGAATCGATCCATGGAGAAGCACGTATCCACCTCGGATGAGCCCATATTTGAGAAATCCTCCCGCAGGAGTCACTACAGCTCCGTCCGGTCCGATTTTGAGTATTCGCTTATTGTACTCAGTTCTTTGTTGATAACCCATCTGACCAAGTTGGGGAACCGTCCACCTAACACGCGCTGGGTTCCACGGACCAAGATTCCCGATGTGGCGCCCCTTGCCGCCCCTGAACGCTTTTCTATCCTGGATGGTGACGCCCCACCGTTTGACTGGCCCCTGAGTCCCTTTGCCCTTTGTCACTGCGGTCACGTCGACTAGCATCCCTTCTTTGAAAACGTTGGCAGCATCGATTTCTTTTCCCAGGATATCGTCCGCGTATGCATATGCAGCGCTTGCATCGTCTCCACCTACAGACATTTCCATCAGTTCGGGCACCTTCTTTGGAATGCCACTAACCGCCGCTGGCGAGGTATGAACCAGTACGCGGATCTCGTCCGCACCGTCGAGACTCCCCTCACGGCGTACTGCCTCCTTGGGAAGCGGCCTGCGCTTTGCAACATCGCCTCCGATATTGCCGGCCCAAGTTTCGAGCACAATGCGCTTTCCATAGGGCGTCTTACGGTACGTGCGCACGGCCGCTACTTTCATGGCGGGAGTTTCGACGACCGTGGCGGGCACGCTTATCTCTAACCCTCCGGTTGGGCTATTAGGGGAGTCATCGACTAAGATCACGTGTGTCATCCCAGCTTTGTAGCCCGCGAATCCCTGTATTCGCGGCTCGTCTTGCTCTGGCCACGAGCGGATTCGCGGCACTTCGCTCTTTGCCCTCTTTCGGGGGCTATAGGCGAGCGATCCGCGTCTCGGACGATGTCTTTTTGTCATTGGTTTACCTCATGTTGATTCGTGCAACGCGATATTGAACACGCTCAACGTGGCTAGGATAGCTTCTTCTGTGCGCACCGTCTCTGTCCCTTGCTGCGGGATCGTATTAACGACAAAGTCTGAAGCATCCTCGAGCAATAGCCCCGCTTCCTGGAATAACGCTTTTACTCCGCGGTTTGGAGCCCCAAATACGAAAGTCATCATTTCGGCGCTTCTCCTTCTTATTTCACTGTGTATGGCGGGACTTACTGGCTGTCCGTTCCTCGAGGTGGCGACAACCAGCCCCTCCAACGCATCTGCGATGCTATCGACCACCCGGACCGAATACCCCCAATAACGAGGCGGCTTCTGAGTCAGTTCAACTTCAAGCGGATCTCGCGAAAAGATCTTAACTGTCACGCGCTCCCCTTTGCGCAACGTCGCCGCTCGCAAAAAGGCCGGGCAATCCAAACCGATTTCAACCCAAGCGCAGTCAGTTCCGACGTCTATCACAATTCCTTCTCGAATGTCATCACGCGCGGTCGCGTGGTGAGGGGTCTTCAACGGGGGAACGACCCCAATGGATCTCAACTCATTTGAGCGCGGGAAAAGCAGCTTTCGAAGGTACTGCGGCGCCTCCATATACTGCAATATCGACGCGATGAATTGGCTGTCATCGTACGCAGCATCACGGTAAATTGTGACGCCATGCACCCTAAATATTGCCGCCGCGCGAGCGACTTGTCCGACCTTGTATGTCTTTATTTTCTGATCGGCGGTTTCGATGGTCAGGGATGAGGGCACTGCGAGCTGTATCTTGGGGTGCATCTTCGCACATTCTGCGTGATAACGCCTGACCGGTGTAGTCTTTAGAAGTGAACAAAGCTACTTAAAGGTTTCTGACGCTGCTGCGGCTCGCGTCACGCGATTCCGATACTCCTAAATAATGCAAAGCCCATATGGCTAAGAATGGATGATTCCAGCGGCGCAGCCCAAAAGCTTCACGCTGCAACCGTTTCAGTTTCTGTCAATGTGCTCCTGCTTACCACGAAAATTATCGTGGGGGTTGCCACCGGCAGTCTGGGAATACTCGCCGAAGCGGCCCATTCGCTGCTCGACCTTCTTGCATCGGGCTTTGCTTACACGGGCATCAGAGCCGCAAACAGGCCACTCGATGAAGAACATCCCTACGGGCACGAGAAGTTCGAAAACTTTTCAAGCCTCGTACAGACCGCACTTCTTGGCGTTACAAGCATATGGATCTTCTATGAGGCGGGCCTGCGACTTCTCACAGGATCTACTATCCAGGTAAACAACACGCTCTATTACGCCATCGTCATTATGGTTTTTGCTATTATCGCAGATTTCGGCGTTTCGAGGTATCTGTTTCAAAACGCCCGAAAATACGGAAGCTCCGCCTTAGAAACAGACGCGTATCACTTCTCAACGGACATCTATAGCTCCGCCGCTGTGCTTCTCGGCTTGGTGGCAGTTAAGTTCGGTTATGTCGTCGTCGACCCTTTGGCCGCGATCTTCGTTGCGATCATAATGCTCACGACTTCCGTCCGGCTCGGGCGAAAAACGACCCAGGTCCTCCTCGACGCCGCCCCGCCAAAGGAAATCACGTCAAAAATCAGAGACGTTATAACGGATAACCGCGACATAACTGACTTCCATAGTCTTCGGGCCCGGCAAGCCGGCAGCAGCTTATTCGTGGACGTGAGCATCCACGTCCGGCCGAACCTTAGCCTTGAAGATGCTCACAACATCGCCAACATACTGGAAAAAGACATAAAGACGCGCGTGCCAAACGTTAAAGAGGCTATTATTCACATTGAACCGGAGACGTCGGCGCGAAAAACGACATGATCGAAGTAGTAACGCCATCGAGACTTCACATCACCCTGATTGACTTGAGCGGCTCCCTTGGACGCATTGATGGTAGCGTCGGACTCGCTCTCGACTTTCCATCCGTGAAAATCAAGGCACGCGAAGATGCTCAGCTATCGGTCTCGGGAAGCACAACGTTCGAAGAGCGAATCAAAAGAGCGGCATCCGCGATCATGACGCAGCACGAGGTCAGCGGTGTGGCGATCGAGGTCGTTGACGAGTATCCTGCTCACGTTGGACTAGGCTCAGGAACTCAAGTCGCACTAGCAGTCGGAACGGCGATAAGCGAACTCTACGGTCTGCGCTTGACGCCAACGGCCGTTGCACGATTGACGGGGAGGGGGGGCACCTCTGGTATCGGCGTCGCGGCGTACGAGCGCGGCGGCTTCATCATCGACGGCGGCCATAAAGGCAAAACACAGTTCCTGCCCTCGTCAGCTTCTGGAAAATACGAGCCGCCACCTATACTCGCTCGCCACGATTTTCCAGATTGGACGATCGTTCTTGCAGTTCCAGACCTGCACGGAGCAAGTGATGAGCGCGAGATCGACATATTCCGACAACAGTGTCCGCTGCCGCTCACCGAGGTCCAAGAGCTGTGTCACGTACTCTTGATGGAGATGCTGCCCGCGGTCGTGGAACAAGACATCGAAAGTTTTGGACACTCGATCGATCGAGTCCAGACGCTCGGTTTCAAACGCCGAGAACTTGAGTTACAGCCCTTCTGCGCTGGCCTGGTGCAATTTATGAGAGAGAACGGGGCGTTGGGTGCCGGAATGAGCTCATTTGGTCCGGCCGTTTACGGGATAACTGAAAGTAAGGGACTGCAAGCAGCAGTGCAGCGCTACTTGTACGATACTATCGGCGGAGAAGTACACGCGGTGAGAGCGCGAAACAGCGGTGCGTATGTCCGAGAGGTTTCTTCTGGTTAGGGGCCTCTCGGTTCCTAAACGTTAAGGAGTGTAAGCGATTCTTATGGAGAAACTAGACCTTGAACTGTCGAAGGCTCAACAACTGTTGCTTATGACCGACGGCTCGGTCACGACTCTGCTCGAAGTGATGACAGGAAAACCTGTCGTTGTAACGACGCTACTTCAGCAGGTCGTGGAAGCAGACGCCGAACGGGCGAGTGCCTTGGACGTGGAAGAGGGTGACAACATAAACTATCGCGTCGTTGTACTCAAAAACGACGACAATCATCAACCGCTAATCTATGCCGAGTCCTACACACCGATCGCACGTCTCAAAAAAGAGTTCAGACACGACTTGATGAAGGCCGATATACCGATCGGACGTATAATGAACCAACGGAAGATCGAGTCGCGGCGTGAAATCAGACGTATTGAAATCGTCTGCAACGAAGAGGTGAGCGAGTTATTTGGTGTGGCTCAAAGCGTACCACTGTTGTCACGAACCTATGACATCATCTCTCACGACACGGTGCTGATTCGGATAACTGAGACGTTCCCTTCGACAAGTTTCGCGCATACTGCCATGGAAATGCCGTAAAGGCTACCACTCGAAGGGGCGTGCGACCAACAAAGCAGAAACCGGCTTATGGCACGCTTAGAGGGTCAATCTAAACCGATTAATTTGGCAGCTGCGCAATCACCTGCGCGTCTTGTCAATACAAGCGATCATTGCTACGAACAGCAAGCCTAGCAACGCAGTCCCAGTCTCGAAGCCAGGTAAGAATGTTGCGGCCGGCTGCCCGCCTTTTGCTGTTGACTTGTACTCCCGCTATCGATAACGAGGCTATCAGAATAGGTAAGATGATGGCTGCCAACTTTTTTTTCCATACAAGTCGCCTTCTTTGACGTGACAGCCAAGAAGTCCGGTTACGCCCGAGTTGTTAAGCAACGTAGATTTCTCTTACCCACGCAGACGGCGCATACTTGCTGTCTCCAAGATAGTCACATTTCAGCGTATGAGACCTCGGTGAGAGCTTCGCAATGTGTGACGCCTATAAGATAAGCTGACTGCGTACTCCGCCAGCATCGTTAGAACGCTGTTTCCGCTGACGATTCCAACCATCGCATCCATTGGCGCACCACTTGATCCGATCATCGATCCCGGCCACGTTTGCGAATCGGTGTAGCTGCCGCTGAATCCGTAGTTTTGAGCAATCCCAACGGCTGTCGGTAGGTCTGCTTGCGCGGATGCCGAGCTATCGGTCTGAACTTGGCTTCGGTTAATGTCATAGCGGCGAAGTTGTGGGTCCCGGGTTCACGACCCAGAACGGCGCTTTAAACTCGCACGGCGCGTACTTGCCGCTGCCGAGGTAGTCAATAATCACCGTGTGCCATCCAGGTGACAGCTTCGCCGTGTCGCTGCCGCTGAGATACAACCCCCCGGCTCCGCCCGGCAGTCCCGCGGGACAGCCCTTCCAATATTGCGGTTGAGGCGTCGTTATCACCCACTGACCGCCTGCAGCTTGCGTGTCAATATAATAGTTAGCAGCGCCGCACGGGTTCGTTCCGTCTGACGCATTGACCCAATATCTCACTTGAGTCGGTTGTCCTCGCACGACCGGATTTGTTGTTGGCGATATAAGCCAAAACGCTGGTTCCCCCATGTAACCCATCCACACTTGAATCGACGTCGCTATGGGCGGCGTCGGAGTTGGCGTTGGCGTAGGTGTGGGTGTAGGAACGATAGAAGGCGACGGTGATGCCGTCGGAGCTGGTGATGCGGACGCTGAAGCAGAAGTCGTAGTTGCCGTTGTTGCTGCACTAGACGCTGCTTGTGATGCGTTGCCTGCCGCTTGGTTGCTGTTAGTTGATGATGTGCAACCCGCTATTGATAACGAGGCAACCATCACCAGCACGATGATAGCTAACAACTTTCTTATCATACAAGTCCCCCTTGACGGAAGCGCGAATCAAAATGGTACAATGGGCGTGATAATTTAAGTGTTTCCGTTTAGCTGCGTTCTACGTCGTTCTGTCACCTTTGTCGGCGCTATTTACTGCGTCCATCTGGAAACAGGCTCTGCCGCAGCTCCCGATTGCTAAAATTAGCGACAAGAAAATGTGAAATGGCGTGGTGCAACAAGCTCTTGTTTTTGCACTCATTCAACACCTAATAATACTATATGCACGAACGTGCTCAGAGCGTTCAGGGTCGCAACAAGAAGCTGTGATTTTGCGCAGAATGAAACTTGTCGAGAAAAAGAGTCTGGACTGTCTTCGTTAGCCACAGAATATCGTTACTGTACTGCTGTTATCTGGAAGGTGCCCACAGAAGGCTGATAGTTGCCGTAACCCGCAAAGCTCACCGTGAGTGTGTATGCGTGGCCCGCCGTCAAACTGTTCGTTTGGGCACTGGTGAAACTGACTGCTACGCTCGCAGTGCCGCCGCTTATCGGTGTCACTTGTCCAGTCAGACTGCCTATCTTAGCGGTGACGGTGCCGGCTGGAAAAGCAAGTGCGCCGGTCGATCCCGTTGGGACTATCACGAACTGCCAGCTTGCCGGCAAGTCCCGCGTAACAGTAGGGTTTGAGTTGAAGGATGGAGTACCGTAAATCGAAGTGGCCCCTCCTGATACTGAAGGTGACGCGGTCGGAGTTGCCGTGGGAGTTGCCGTGGGAGTTGCCGTGGGAGTTGCCGTGGGAGTTGGCGACGCGCTCGCGCTGGGTGACGGCGTGACGCTTGTGACCGCTGACGACGTTGTCGTAGCAGTCGTTGAGGTAGTATTTGAGCTCACGACTTGTGGGCTAGGAGTTGGAGAAGTTGACGACGTACAGCCAGCCACCAAGATAGTGGCGATCACCGTCGCGACCACTAGCAAAGACAGAAGACTTTTCCTCATGTTATTTGCTCAGATAGCGTTACACACGGCCCGTATATAAGAATGACGATATTTCTCGTTAACTGTCTCTTTACAGATTTGTGCGGCGTCCCGACTACTGCACCGTGACGGTGACGGCGCTGCTTGTCGAGGCTAGATAGGAGCTGTCGCCGGCGAAGGAGGCGTAGTAGGTGCGTGTGCCTGCGGAGGCCCAGCTCGTGATGAGGGTGATCTGGCCTTTAGCGTTGGTGACGTTGGTGGTGTCGTTGTAGCGGACGCCGTTGAGGAGGTCGTATATGGTGACGGACTTAGAGGAGAGAGTCTGACTGCCGCTCGTCAAGGTGACGGTGAAGTTGACCTTGTGATTGATGGCCGGGGTGGCGTTGGACGCGGTGAGGGTGAGCGCGGTCGACATCTTGGTGACGTTCACGTTCACCGTGGTGCTCGTGGCGTTGCCGTACGTGGCATTGCCGTCGTAGGCGGTACGGTAGTAGTATGTATTCGCCACCGTCTCGTTGTTACTGAATTGGTAGCCGCCCGGCGTGTTCGTCACGTTCGTTGTCACGTTAGTCCACGTGGCGTTGTCTGTGGAACGTTGCATGGTAATGGTCGCGTTACCTATCCCAAGGGCGCTGGCGCTCAGGGTGCCGTTGATGGTGAAGTTCTGCTTCATCAGTGCAGATGCTGGCGCGGCGATAGTGAGCCCGGTCTTCAGATTGGTGACGCTGGTGACGTTCACGGTGACAGCGCTGCTCGCCGATGTCTTGACGCTGATGACGTTCACGGTGACGGCGCTGCTCGTTGATGCTTGATAGGAGCTGTCGCCGGCGAAGGAGGCGTAGTAGGTGCGTGTGCCGGGGGTGGTCCACTTCGTTGCGAAGGTGAGCGTTGAGTACCCGGTGGTGTCGTTGTAGCGGACGCCGTTGAGGTAGTGGTAGATGGTGACGGGCTCTGAGATGGGCGTGGTGGCGTCCTTTAGGGTGGCCGTGAAGGTGTCAGACTGGCTGACGGCCGGGGAGGTGTTTGACGCGGAGAGGGTAAGGCTCGTTTGGGGCTTGGTCTGGGCTTTGACGTTGATGGTGACGGCGCTGCTCGTTGATGCCGCATACGCGCTGTCGCCGGCAAAGGAGGCGTAGTAGGTGCGTGCGCCGGGTGAGGTCCACTTGGTTGCGAAGGTGAGCGTTGAGTACCCGGTGGTGTCGTTGTAGCGGACGCCGCTGAGGTAGTGGTAGATGGTGACGGGCTCTGAGATGGGCGTGGTGGCGTCCTTTAGGGTGGCCGTGAAGGTGTCAGACTGGCTGACGGCCGGGGAGGTGTTTGACGCGGAGAGGGTACTGCTGGTTTGGGCCTTGGCATTGCCGGCGACGTTGATGGTGACGACGCTGCTCGTTGATGCCGCATACGCGCTGTCGCCGGCGAAGGTGGCGTAGTAAGTGCGTGCGCCGGGTGAGGTCGACTTGGTTGCGAAGGTGAGCGTTGAGTACGCGGTGATGTCGTTGTAGCGGACGCCGTTGAGGTAGTGGTAGATGGTGACGGGCTCTGAGATGGCCTTGGTGCCGCTCTTGAGGGTAGCAGTGAAGGTGACGGACTGGTTGACGGCCGGGGAGGTGTTTGACGCCGTGAGGGTGAGCTGCGTAGACTGTTTGGCGGCCCCGGTGCCAAGTGACGCCGACTTTGTCGCAGGGTAATACACCTGCATAGCAGCGACGATCTTGTCAAATCCCAATGACTTGTACTGGCTTAACCCGTCGGGATTGTCACCACACCAGACATGGAAACTGGTGAAGCCGATTCCATTAGCATATGACCAGTTCAGCATTGAAAGATACGACGGCGAGCCGCTGCCGCTCACTGAGTTGGCGTATATCTGGTTGTCGCCGCCGCTATTAGCCCACGTGCCGGCGAGGATGCCGTTCTGGATGCCAAGCGCAGCGGCCTGCTTTGCTCCAGTCTGGATTGACGACCACTCAGAGGGGTAGTAGCTCTCCCAGCTGTTCGCGACCGTGAATGAGTTTGTATACACCGGATTCCCCGGATTTTGCCACAGGCCGCACTGGTCACAGTTGAAGTTCACATAGCCTTTGAAGTAGTTCTGCAGGTAAGCGAGATCGCCGGGCCTGCCGCCTTCAGAGGCGACGTATTGCCAGCCGGCGGTTTTGAGTGATTGGAAATAGCCGGCAAAATGGCTGATCGGAGTGCTCTGGAGCTGTCCGCCGTCCCAAATGGGCATTTCGATATCAATAATTGGCAGCATATTGTTCGACTTGATCGTGGTGAGCTGCGCTTGATACGTTTGACTGTCGGGAACAACCATAACGACAGCGGTGAATCCTTGCTGTTTAAAATAGTTCAAATTGGTGGTAGTTACCATTGACGGCGCGCAGCCAATCCAATATTGTATCGGATGCGTCGTCGCGCCTACTACTGGCTGCGCCCCCGTCGAGTTCGCTGCTCCTGCAAAGTTTGCCGTCGCGGTGGTGAGAGAGATCAAGACCGCACCTAAAAGCAAAAGAAATGCGAACCTTTTGAAACGCTGAGTCCCGCCGTGTATGCGGACGCGCGTTTTTTGTTGAGGAGTTGACATCTCTGGCAAGTCTCTGGATGTTAGCGCAAAGCTGCAGCGATATGCAGCCAAAGACGAATTCTGGCTTATAGGTAATCTCCCTAGTCTTTTTTTGCAATGCTACTTAGTCTTTGTTATTTGTACCTGCACATTCCGACCGCACTGCGGGGCTAGAAACGTCAAATGGCACTGATTTTAGCGGCTTTACAAAGATGAGAACAAGTGCGAGGCGCGGACAAACAACACCTCACCTAGAGGTTGGCTCAAGCACGCTAGAGCTCCGGTGTGCTCTCAGTGCTTTTCATACGCCCGATCGCTGGATTACCTGGCTTCCGAGCATACTTCAGGTAGACCACGGCAAAGCCTAGAAACCACACTGGAAAAAGTATGTAGCTTGCATAGTCATGGACTGCCCACAGGGCGTTCGCGCCATAGTAGTACCCAGCCGTGAATAACGCCAGCAGCCTTACAAAGTTCTGGAGATACGCACCAACAACACCAAAAATAAACAGTCCGAGCACGGCCCTGTTACCTGGCCTTCGATCTATGAGCATGAGGGCAAAAATAGCCAGAAATATCGCTAGCGAGTCGCTTCCGGCGCACCTCGTATCGACGTCCACAATAATGTTAGAGCCCACTAGGCTGTTTAGCGTTACCGTGACCCCACTTAGAGTGACAGGCACCCTTGCCAGTTGCAGTGTGGACACGCACAGAACTGCCGTTGCCCTCTGGAAGGGGGCCGCGACCGCGCTTTCGAGTAGCGCCGGAAAAACGACTGCAATGCCGAACACCCCTAAGAGCATGAGCGGTATTTTTGACGCCTTGCCAAAAAAAAGCGCAAATAGAGCGACGACGACAAAAGCTATGGCAAACAGAGTCAGCGGTAGCGATTCAACAAAATTAGCAGCGTAGTATAGGAGTCCAATAGACGCGGCAGCAAGCACTGAGCCGGCGAGTACCCAGCGACCATCAGTCCCGGTGCGGGCGGCACCGACGATCTCTGTTCGCTTCATGTAACCCCAAACGATGCACAAACCTAGAACTGCCCATATGTAGAACCCGTTTTGCTTTAGCGCAGCGTAATTGAGAAGGGGAGCAACGTTTGCAAAGGCGCTCCAAAAAACGAAGAACGCAAGAGCCAGGCACGCAAAGAGTAGGCCTACCCTCAGCCTGACGCTTTGATTCTGTCTGAGCAGCGAACGATCCATTGGTTTTGTGCCTCTAACAAATCGTTTTAAAAAAATGCGCGACTTCAACGGAACCGCTTGCGGCTAACGACAGCCTTAATACTAGTTACGATTTTTGAAAATGTGTATAGATATACTTTTTTGTAGAAACTGCCATGTCTGAAACTCCTGTTGCAATAAGAATTGACGTTGATAGCGCACGAGATATTGCCCTGGTGCCTGAACTGTTGGACTTATTTCGGCTTTTTGACATTAAAGGGACGTTCTTCGTAGCCACTGGTCCCGACCGACTAGCGCTTAATCTCTTCAAGCACGTCGCAAACCCGCGACGTTACCTGAAGCTCATCAGATCGAAACCGCTACGATACCGATTTCAAAGTTTAAACGGGATCTTGCGGAACGTGCGCGTCGAGGCGGCGTGTCCGGCGGCCCTGCTGGGGATCACCGAAGAGGGACACGAACTAGGATTGCACGGGTATGATCACTATGCATGGATGAATGAAGTGCCTAACCTGGATGAGACAACTATAAAAGCACTTATCAGCAGAGGGCTCAAGGCGCTCACGGCAGTATCTGCAAGCAACATAGCCGGCTTTGCGTCGCCTGGATTTACCGTCACGAGCGCTTTGCTCCGCGCCATTGATTCGTTTGACTTCAGTTATTCAAGTGATTTCAAATGCTCTGAGCCGACGTCTCCGTTTTACCCCAAGACTGGCGCAGAGACACGGCACGTTCTGCAAGTGCCGGTTTCGATGGATTCGATCGGCGAACTGAGCGCGAACGGCGTCCCAGAAGACGAGATCAAAGTAAGAGTACACGAGAGCGCAGATCGTTGGCACAGCAAGAGGCTGCCATTCGTATTATACGGGCACCCGTCCTCGGAAGTAGGTTGCTATGCGGAGCTTTTCTCCTCCGTCTTGCAAGACTTGAGTGACGACACGCGCTTCACATTCTTAACGCTGGCTCAAATTGCACGACAATGGAAGGTGCGCGTTTGAACTCGTTGAAGATCGCACACATTTATGAGCTCGGTCCGCAGCCGGAAGGGGTATTGCTAGGGGGCATTGAAGTTGCGCTGCTTGAGCTGTCGAAATCGCTCACAAAACTCGGACACGAAGTGACGATAGTAAGCGGGGCAAGCAGCAGAGCCTCTGAGTTTCGCATTGAAGACGTATCAGTCAAAAACATTGACCTTGCAGGCTCTATGAAACGCACGTGGGATCCTGCGAATCTCAGATTTGCCCGACAGGTCGCATTTCCGTTTGCAAGCCTTGCAGCAGATCTCTCCGGGTTTGATATCTACCACGGCCATTTCTACACGTCAGGCGTGGCAGCAAACGTCTTGGCTCGAAAATATGGAGGAGTCGCGGTCAACACACTTCACGGATCCTACTATGACATCTGGCGCTACATAGAGCCACCTCTAGTGGCGTCACTCTATAGATTTACAGAACGCACGCTCGCCCCCGCGCTTGCGCGAATGTCCAAGATGCAGATTCACACGGGCGCTTATTTCGCCCACAGAGTCATTGAATGGGGCGCACCCGCCGACAAGGTTGTGACAATACACAACGGCTTCGACCCGCGCGAGTTTCACCCCGATGTTGTTCCCGCAGAATCCCTCTCTGACCAAACCGTTCTATTTACCGCGCGAAGACTTGTCGAAAAGAACGGCGTGGACTATCTCATTTTGGCCATGCCGGACATCATCGCGCAACACGATGCCCAGCTTGTGATAGCCGGAGATGGGCCACACAGGCATCACCTCGAAAGACTTGTTGAGCAGAATGGCCTTCAAGAGACCGTATCGTTCATCGGAGCAGTGCCGCACACAGAGTTGCCTCAGTACATTTCGGCATCAGATATCGTCGTGATCCCAAGCTTGATGGAAGCGTCCAGCCTCTTCTTAATTGAAGCAATGGCCTGCGAGCGTCCTGTCGTCGCAACGAACGTAGGGGGAATTCCTGAGATATTGAACGACCGCTGTGGCGTGCTCGTGCCCCCACGAGATGTGCTTGCGCTGTCACAAGGTGTGAATCGACTCCTAGCTGATCGAGACCTACGAGACGATCTTGCAACAGAGGCTTATGCAGCCGTTAGAGAGGCCCTGACGTGGGATAACGTCGCTCTGAGGACTGAGAAAGCATACGCGAAGGCACTTTCGCGGATGAGTAGCTAACGGTAGTGATCAGGGGCTCTTACGTTTCTGAATTCTATTCAGCGCTTGCACGAATCTAGCGGGACTATTCCAAAAGCGCCGCAGTGCACGTATTTGGTTGCCCCGTATTGCTCGTATCCCATAAACGCCAGACAGTCTATGTCGGGTTCCGTTGTGCTGGTTCCTAAGCCCATGCACCCCACCAAAAAATCGTTCATATTATTGTTATTTATAAGTTGGTGCTCACTTCCTACGCAAAAACAGCCGTTAGAGGTAGCTCGCAGCGGTTACGCGCGGGCTATCGTAACGAACCCAGTGTGCCCAACTCGTGTCGCAGGGCGAGTACCTCTCTTTCCAAACTGTATTTCCCGCTCAATTACCTCAAACGTCTTGATTTGTGTAAAGCGCGCAAGCGCCCTGCGTGCTTCAAAAGCCTGCTCATAGAACGGAGAGAAGGTTGCAATGAACCCACCGGGCGCTAAATATTCTTTTACCACTCCGATTGCTTCGACGATTTCGTACAAATCGAGGGTGACAAGGTCGAATTCTGTCTCTGAGGTCATTTCGAGCACGTCGCCTTCAACGATATCAATGTTCGTCAAGCCTACGCAGCGCACATTCTGCGCTGCGCGTCTAGCAAAATCACTGTTGATCTCGTACGAGGTTACGTGTTCAGCGACGCTTCCCAAAAAGATCGCCATGATTCCCGACCCTGTGCCTGCGTCGAGGACAATATCGTTATTGTTAAGACCAGTATGAGCGACTATGGTGCCGATGTCCTTAGGCATCATGGGCGCGCCCGTTCGCTTCAAGTGACGAAAATAGTCAGGAGCGCGGGGTTTGAGCACCTTGAACTCCGTGCCCAGGTGCGTGGTAATTGTGCTTCCGTATTCCAGGGCTCGCAGAATCTCGAGGTTGATGACGCCCGCGTCCGTATGAAGCTCTCCTTCGGATCTAACTAAGAATTGCCTTTCGGCGTTCGCGACAGAGACCAAAAGCGCGTGCTCAACCATATTTTGCTGCTACTGCCCCTTCAATTTGAGGATAGCATCAGCAAGATCTCCGCCGGAAGTCATGAGGGCCTCTCGCGCAGCATCCTCGCTGACTCCCGCCTGGTCTGCAACTATTTTGACGTCTTCATCGTTCACTTTCGCACGCTCTGTGGGCTCCCCGGATATCTGATAGTTCTTAGTTCCTTGCGCCTTCATCACGGTCACCGTTGCGTCTTCGAAAATGAGTTCTTTGTCAGAAAGCTGGATGATCACCCTCTCGACGTTTTCCAACTCTTCGACGTCGATCCCCATTTGTTTCATCATCTGCTGTAATTTTTTGGGACTCATTCCCCGCATGCCCGGAATCATAGAATCACCCACGGTAATGACACATTCAAAGGATTTTTACGTTATGGTGCAGGATTCGGAAAGTCTGAAAGCAGTATGCGTCTTCAATCCGCCTCAAGGAACCCCTGCCTCGTTTTCACTGCCACTCCCTTGTTGAACGCACACATCTCTAGTGGGCTCAAGAGAGCCCGGCCTGTCGCTATGAGCGCGTCACGTTCGTCGACTAATAACACCTCGTCCTGCGCCCTCAAATCAGGGTCAGCATTTATGACGTGTTTTGCAAAGGCTGTTCTTCCCGCCCCGACGAACGGCGCAGATTCGGCGTTCACGATAACCCGCAGCTTCGGATATGAAAAAAATGCGTGGAGTCGACGTGCTCCTAACTCGCCTAACGTGAAAAGTCCGTCGGACGCACGCAGTGTTGCCACCCTAATTCCGCCGTCGAGGACCTGGCTGACCCTTCGCGTTCGCGATAGCACGAAAGTGACCGTTTCTGGAAAGAGACTCTCTCCGGCACCAGGCCCGAACTGGTAATCTGCAATGATCCGTACCCGTCGTAGCACAAGCGTTATATCTCCACGCTATGCATTTTAGGTTTATGCCTCTCGAGCCGTTATCTACTGAAGAGATGCGGCGCATCGACGAAAACTGCGTTGGGCTTGGCATTTCCAAACTGCAGCTCATGGAAAATGCGGGAAAGGCCGTTGCAGAACGCGTAAGGCAGCTCTGCAAAGGTTCACGCGACTCTTCCAAGTCAATAGCCATCATCTGCGGTCTAGGGAACAACGGGGGCGACGGCTTCGTTGCGGCTCGGCATCTGTCGCGCGATTTTGCCGTTCACGTGGTGCTCGTCGGCCATGAGAAAGCCCTAAAGACTGTAGAATCGCGAAAGAATTGGAAGATTTTAGAGTACTTGGATCATTCGGTAACGCTTTGTCAAGGCGCCTCAATTTTTGGCCCGGAAAGTCCTCTGAAGACGTTAGAAGGTTATAACCTGCTTGTCGACGCCATTCTTGGAACCGGGTTAGCAGGGCCCGTGCGCGAGCCGGAACGAACTGCTATTCACCTAATCAATCGGGCAAGAATCAAGACGCTGTCGGTTGATGTGCCAAGTGGGTATCGAACAGAGACTGTAGTTGATTCAGATTACCTGGTAACCTTTCACGGCCTTAAAGCAGGCACACGGTTAGAGGGAACCACAGTCTGCGATATTGGGATTCCACTAGAGGCGGAAATGTATACTGGCCCGGGAGATTTGTTGCTGCATCGGCGCGCGGAAAGTCACAAGGGCGAAAATGGGCGGGTGCTGATTATTGGCGGGGGCCCTTGTTCGGGGGCGCCAACGTTCGCTGCTATGGCGGCGATGAGAAGCGGGGTCGACATCGTGACTGTTGCATCACCAAACGCTGAGATCATAGCAGGATTCAGTCCGAACCTTATAGTTCGAAAGGTAGGCATCGACCGATTCACCACACGAGACGTTGAGAGTCTGATCGAGCTCATTGCCAAGCATGACTCTGTGGTGCTGGGTCCTGGTCTCGGTACGGACGCAGAGACGATCCGAGCTGCTAGCGCGCTAATAACTGCTTCTAACAACCTAACGCTCGACGCAGACGCCCTCCAGGGCCTTGCACGTTCAGAGTATGAGAGCGGCAGAATAGCTGTCACGCCACACTTAGGCGAGTTTGCAGCTCTTACGGGTGCCGTAGTTCCAAGCACGCTTCAAGAAAGAATAGAGGCGGTGAAAGCTTTTTCGCGAGATTGGGGCGTAGTGACGCTGCTAAAGGGTCGTATTGATATCATTTCTGATGGAACGAAACACAGGCTGAACAAGACCGGTAACGCTGCGATGACCGTCGGGGGCACTGGCGACGCCCTAGCAGGGCTTGTTGGCGCCCTCTCAACGCGCCTGGACAAAATGCAAGCAGCTTCAGCAGCTGCGTACCTTAACGGTCGTGCCGGCGACTCGGCATATTCCCGCTTTGGATATAGCCTCTTGGCAACAGACGTTATTGACTGCATAGCAGACGTTTTGTCCGGACGATCAAAATGATCGGCGCTCCGCCCTCTTGCGAGCCCATGACGTTCTCTCTGACAGCGAAGTAACCGTGCGACAGCAATTAAGAGAGAGGCCAACCCAAAGCAAGACAGCAACGAAGACTGTTGAAGTGATACCCTCAGCAGCGAGCCGCAAGTGCTCACTCCTCGGGATTTGAAGGTGCGCAGGCGCTCGCTCGCTTGAGGCCGATGTAGACCCACTGGTCGTAAATGCTGGTATCGTCCCGGTTGTCAATAAGTTCGCCTTCGATGCCTAAGTCTAGCATCGTCTTATAGATGAAATCAGCCTCTTCTTTTTTGTGCACGGTAAACAACAGAAGCCCCTCACTAATGACCGTGGCAGCCTCTGACAAGATCTTGCGCCAATCAGGTTTGTTGAACTCATAAATGGATCCTAACATAAAACCAGCGACGCATCTGAACTCGTGGTACTTGGCAAGTTCGTATTCCGCTAGGCAACGGGCGTCCATCACCAGCGTGTTTTCTTTGGTAAGAGCGCCGTAGAATAACCCCTCACAAACTGCGCATTTGTCGTTATCTATTGCATATACGTTATATCCAAGCTCGCGGAGCGCAGCGGTGGCCATACCGTTGCCACAGCATACCTCCAGCATCTCTTCCGCGTTGAAATCGTATAATAGGTCTATTTTAGTCTTAAAAAGAAGCTGTAAGCGCTCCTGACGCTCGGGCGAGTATGCTAGTACCTTAGCTCGTCTGCCGCCGTAACATTCACAGGATTCACCACTCACCAGCAGGTCGCACAAAAGTGCGCATACCGCCGCGTGAAAATCGGCTGCCTCGATCACAAACGATCGCTTATTGTCGGATTTGGCCCCCTGATACAGCGCTCTGGCATAGCTATCGAACTCTGGATCAAACCGGACTATGTCGGTGACTAATATCCAAAAATCCTGCTTGAAGACAATTCCGCGTATTTGGCCTTCACAAATGAACGAAACGATCGCGTCAATCGGTGAATCGAGCATCTCTCGAAGAAGAAACTTCGAGAAAGTAGTATCTCTTAGGCCTGCGTACGTGTCGTCTACGAGCAGGACACTCGTCGCGCTAAGCAGCTTCTTCAGATCCATTTCAATGACTCTCGTGTACACTTCCGACCGCGTCTTCAAGTGTTATGCCTTTCCTGGCAAGGTAGCGGTCGATACCGTCCGACACACGCTCAAAGATCGATAGATCTCCTGCGACGGCCGACCCGATCTGAATGGCTTTCGCTCCTGCCATAATGAGCTCCAATGCGTCCTCGTAACTGCCGACCCCCCCGACCCCGACAATAGGGATCCTAAGGGCTTCGTAGAGATCATAAACACATTTAACCGCTACCGGCCTTATCGCACCGCCTGAAAGTCCGCCAAACACGTTACCCAAGACAGGCCTTCCGCTTTCCACATCGATCGCCATTCCCTTGACGGTGTTTATCGCCACTACAGCGTCAGCTCCTCCTTTTTCTGCTGCGTGCCCTATTTCCGTGATATCAGTTACGTTAGGGGTGAGCTTGACCCATACAGGAAGTTTGACCTGTTTTTTCACAGAGCGCGTAATAGACTGGACCAGTGCCGGCTCTGAGCCAACTTCGATTCCATACCCCCGGGCGTGGGGGCAGCTTAGGTTAAGCTCAAGGGCGTCGGCGAACCGGCAAAACGTTGTGGCTAGCTCAGCGAATTCGTCTGCGTTGGCGCCAAATATGCTGACGATTAGTGGTTTTCGTTCGACTTCGGCAATCAGCTGCTCAAGTTCGGCAGTAAACGCGAGTCCCGCGTTGGGTAACCCAAGCGCGTTAAGAAATCCAGATGATGTCTCAACGAGGACGGGCCCGGGATGACCTTCGCGAGGCGTGAGACCTACTGACTTTGTCACTACGCCTCCTGCACCGCACGTCATGATACGCCTTAGAGAAGATGCAGCAGATCCCATAATCCCTGCGGCGAGCATCGTGGGGTTACTTAACGTCAGTTTGCCGATGCGGACGTCCAATTCATCACTTCCAGCCGACAAACTATAAATTTGCCCCAAGATATATAGAGCCGTCTGTCAATCTGAATGGGCGCCATCGCATCCGTTGCGAAGACTGGCGCAAATGACGACAAAATGAGCTATGGCACATATCAAAACTTGGTTTGGAGATATCGAACTGCACAACGACGAGATCGCCCGCTCGCAGGTCTTGAAGGCAGACATCGACGCCATGGCTCAGCGCTTACAGCAAGAGGACTTTGCCGATTTCGATAAAGAATGTAGAGGTCGTCTCAGGGAGATCGCGATCAAACTTCAAGTTGTCAGCTCCGAGCGCGAATACGTTTCATTACTTCGCGCTGTTATGATACAAAGCGCGAAGCAACGGATAGTCGCAGCGTTTGCGCAGCCCGACGCGCACATCATCCAACTAATTGATGGTATCGACGACATCGATGAATCGATAAACTTACTCTCTGAACGACTTTCGGAGTGGTGTTTGCTCACGTCGGAGACGTCTATGCCAGAGGACCTATTGGAAGCTTTTGCCTCCTCACCTTCCGCACAGTCACCGCTGGCGCAAGAATTTGCCGGTTCCATAAGCCGACTCTGCGAATTGAGACAGGAGATAGCAAACGCCATCGAGCTTGAAATGCGCACCACCGCCCCCAATCTTTCCACGCTCGCTGGTGAATTGCTCGGGGCGCGATTAATCGCTCGAGCAGGTGGCCTAGGGCCACTCGCAAGAATGCCGGCTAGTAGGATTCAGGTAATAGGCGCTTCCAAGGCGCTATTCAGGCATTTAAAGTACGGCACAAAACCGCCCAAGCACGGAGTTATTTTTCAACATCCGCTCGTTCGCGGCAGTCACCCGAACAATAGAGGAAAGATTGCAAGAACCTTAGCTGCAAAAATAGCCATTGCGGCTCGTTTAGACTTCTATTCAAAAAAGGTCTATCCTGAATTATTAAGCCAAGTGGAAAAACGAGTTGGCGAACTGCAGACCGCAGAGCGCAACCCCGAACAACATGAAGATAAGATACCATAAGGTCCCTGGAGTTTTTTTACTCGATAAGCAGTTAGCCACGAAAGGCGAAGCCCTGTACGGGGAGAGGACATTCGACGGGTACCGGCTTTGGAATCCGCGAAGGAGTAAGCTGGCAGCATTGTTGACGAAGCAGGCGCAAGTGCCTCTCGCGCCTGAGCAGATTGTGCTCTACTTAGGGGCCGCATCTGGAACGACTGTCTCGCACCTAGCCAACATTGTTTCACTCGTGTACGCCGTAGAGTTTGCGCCACGCGTAGCAAGGGACCTCGTTCGTTTGTCAGAGCGCGTGACCAATATCGTCCCCCTTATTTCAGATGCTGCGCACCCTGACTATGGACCTGTTGTCGAACTTGTTGATCTGCTGTACCAGGACATCGCACAGCCGAGACAAGCTGAAATCGCTGTTAAAAACGCCGAGTTGTTCTTGAAACCGCGCGGCTACGCTTGTATTATAATTAAAGCGCGAAGCATAGATGTTACTGAGAAACCCAGAACAGTCTATAAAAGAGAAGTGAAGAAATTAGAAGAGCTATTCGACATTGAGTACGTCCACGAGCTCGAACCGTTTTATAAGGCGCACGCAGCGGTCATTGCACGCTTGGCTTGATTGCGTAAGAATCACGAGAACAAACAGATCACGGTCTTCAGCTTTATCTTCTTGCCGCGTGTAACTCCAAACCGGCAAAACTTTTTAACGAATCACGTGAATGCTAGTTACAGTTCAATAACGAGGATAAAATGGCACGCAAACCAGCTAAGATGTATAGAAAGATTACCGGACCCGCCTACACCAGGAAGCATTATATGGGGGGGGTCCCTGGAAGTCATATTACACAGTTCGATACCGGCAACCTAAGTGGCGATTTCAAGGTGGCAGTTTCACTCAGCGTTGATGAACCGTGCCAAATCCGACACATTGCGCTGGAAGCGGCCAGGATCGCAGCGAACCGGTACCTGATGAAATCGACAGGTAGGCTGAATTTCAGGCTGAAGCTCCGCGTCTATCCGCACCAAGTGCTGCGAGAGAACAAGATGGCCACCGGCGCTGGGGCTGATCGTGTTCAGGATGGGATGAGGGGGGCATTTGGAAAGCCAGTAGGAACCGCCGCCCGCGTAGCCTCTGACCAAAAAGTGTTTACCGTGTTTGTAAATCCTCCTAACTTTTTAAAAGCCAAAGAAGCGCTACGTAGGGCTTCGATGAAAGTGCCACCGCCGTGCAGAATTGTCATAGACGAGGGGATTGAGCTCATCAAAGCGTGACGCCAGGCTACTGGGGACCGCTGCAAATTGTGATAGTCAAAGAAGGTGCATAGTACGGACAGTTATGAAAACTACTTGAATCGCGGCATCAAAAACTTGCCTCAGACAACGATAGCTGCGGAACGTTTTTCGATACCTGTACCCCGGGTGTTTGTCGAAGGAAGAATGACTGTTTTTGAGAATTTCGGCGAAATCAGCGACGTGTTGAATAGAGATCCTGAGCACGTGCTCAAATTTCTGTTGCGAGAACTCGGGACTGCAGGCAAGCCGGACGGAGGGAGGGTCATTTTTCAGGGCAGATTTTCGCAAGAGATGATAGCCAGCCTCATCGAGGATTATGTTGCCGAGTACGTAATTTGCTCAGAATGCAATAGACCAGACACACATCTAACGAAGAGTGAAAGAACGGTCATGCTAAAGTGTGACGCTTGCGGCGCTCACAGGCCTATACGGAAACGATACGTGAAGAAGGAAAGTGCGGCGAGTGCGCTTGAAGAGGGGAGCGTCTACGACGTACGGATCGAAGCCGTCGGGAAGCGAGGAGACGGGATTGCCAAGGTCGGCAAATACTCGCTGTTCGTTCCGGGTGCGCAAAAAGGAGACACCGTAAAGGTACGAGTCAAGAAGATCTCGGGTACTCTCGCATTCACCGAAAAAGTACCGGGCTGAGACGATCTAGAGACGGCCTTGCGGCACACAGCCGTAAGGCACAAACCCGCCATTTCAGGAGATTTTTCGCTTCACCAGGCGGCTCGGTGTGCAGGCAGAATCGACGTACTCTGGCAATCCGTGAACCCTAGATTTCTCGCGCCATTTTGCGCTCGCCGTAATGCCCGGGCATCGATTGTGGGTTGTAAGAACCCGACCCAGACACGTGGAGCGCCGGGCTCCACGCTCACGGCTTCCCTTTCGGAATCGAGCGATCTTAGACTATTGGAGACGAAGAGGCTCTGCTGAGTCAAGAAAGACGATAAGCGGTCCGGCTAAGCTCAACACAATCACTGAGTAACAAAAAACGGCGAGGACAGACGATGTTCGAAATAGTGACCTCAATATTGAGTGAAGGACCTATTTGCGACGATTGTCTTGGGCGTCAATTTGCAAAATGTTCTACGAACCTCACTAACAAACAGCGAGGACAGGCGATCCGAATCGTCAAAGCAATGCTTGACAACACACCAGCGAACATCTCGGAATGGGAAGATGCTTATGGCACGTGCTGGGTTTGCGGAGGTCTGTTCAATAATCTGGATTCTTTGGTTGAACGGTGTCTCGAACAGCTCCATGACTATGAGTTTGCGAATTTTCTAGTTGGCACTAAACTCACTGGCAGACTCGCTGAGAATGAAGAAATACTGTGGGCTGAGTCTAAAACGACGACAGCCGAGCCGCTCAAATCAGCTTTAAACAGAGAATTGGGCAAGCGTATCGAGCTTCTTACCGGGAAACAGGCAGAATTCAGCAGGCCAGACATCTTACTCATAGTTGATTTGGCCAGAGACAAGGTTGAGATTCATGCGAACCCGCTTTTTTTGTCCGGCCGATACCTAAAGTTTGTCAGGGGGTTGCCGCAGACGAAATGGCCGTGTCGCGAGTGCGGCGGCAAAGGCTGCACAAAGTGCAACTTAACTGGGAAAATGTATCCCGAATCCGTTCAGGAACTGATGGGGCCTCACGTACTTAGCGCAAGCCGTGGCCAAGACGCGATATTTCACGGCGCTGGCAGAGAGGATATCGACGCTCGCATGCTTGGAAACGGCAGACCTTTTGTTCTGGAGATAAGATCTCCTCACAAAAGAAGAGTCAACCTTCAGGAACTAGAACAGGTCATAAACTCTTCGCAAAAAAAAATCGCGGTAAGTCATTTAGCGTTCGCTGACCACGAAACGGTCGTAAACGTGAAAAACACCCCGTTGGATAAAGTTTATAGGCTTAGAGTAATATACGAACATCCAATTCATAAGGAAAAGGTAAAAGAAGCGCTCAAGCGACTTGAAGGCGACATAGAGCAAACAACCCCTCAACGAGTAGTGCATCGCCGTGCAGACTTGAAGCGACGCAAGAAAGTATATTCGGCCGAGCTGCAGGGTGATGAGATAATAATTCGGTGTGAGGGTGGACTCTACGTAAAGGAGTTAATATCTGGAGACAGTGACAGAACCACCCCGAGCCTTTCGAGTCTTCTGGGCGTAAATGCAAAAGTTGAAGAACTTGATGTACTACAAGTTGGCGGAGGTCTCTAATGCCAAGATCACACGGTGAGCGGAGGAAGACGCGGTACAAGCTGAAAAAAACCATCCGGGAACGAGGCATTGCTCCGGTAAGTCATGCAATCAGGAGTTTTGAAGCGGGCCAGAAAGTCCATATCGATCTAGACGCAAGCGTCCACAAGGGCATGCCGAATCCAAAGTTCCACGGCAGGACCGGAACAGTGCTCGGACAACGCGGCCGTGCATACGTGGTGGAAGTAACGGACGGCAACGCTGTAAAGACGGTAATAGCACGCCCGCAGCATCTGAAAGCACAGAAACAGGCACAATGATAGTAAAGACCGTATTGGCAGAGGAGCGGCTCACGGTTTCTGAGGTAAAAGAGATCTTCGTTGAGCTGACAACGCCTCGTTCCGAAGAAGAGTTCACCTACGAGTTCAGACGGGCCTTCGACCACGTCAATACCTTTTCAAAACTTACTGGATCGCAAGCCAGGCAGCTCGTCAACGAGCTAAAGAACCTCGAAAAGATGAAAGACGAGATCGCGATCAGGATCGCTGACATACTACCGTTGTCCAAGGATGAGGTGCGATCCATCTACGCAAAAGAACGGTTTTCGCTGACAGAAGGGGAACTCAACGAAATACTTGACATAGTAACACGCTTTTATTGAGGCCTGGGGCGATCCAAATGAGAGGCGAGAGAGAGCAACATGTCCGCGTATTAGACTATCTGCCACATGGCCACCCTGACGATCCTCACCCCGTTTACAAGAAGAGGCCTATCATCCACGTGGTGGGCGAGGATAATTTTACGCTGCTCGAACTCATACCACGCGAGGACTATGTTCCGCAGGCCTATGACCGCCTCTATATTGGGGAGGAGGAACGGAGCGAAATCGATCACGTTAAAAGGCGTGTGAGCTACAAGGAACTTACGCACGGTGCAAAGGTTGAGTTGCCTTACGCTCTTGAAATAATAGTCAAAGAGCAGGAGCCCAGGTTTGTGAGCTTCTTCAATGAAGCACAGCCGATTACGACCCGCCTCCATACCCTAGCGCTACTCCCCGGTGTGGGCAAAAAGCTCATGTGGGAGATTCTTGCGGAGCGCAAGAAACGGCCTTTCGATAGTTTCGCCGATATTTCAAACAGAGTGAGGGGCTTGTACCACCCGGAAAAAGTAATCGCGAAAAGAATCGAAGATGAGCTCAAAGATGAGCACGCTAAGTACAAGTTTTTCGCGAAATAGCGACTGACGCGACACCCAAAGCGTTCAATGCCCCGTGGAATCGACCGCAGCTACCATAAAGCGAAATGGGGTCAGCACTTCTTAATAGATGATCACATTATCGAGAGGATCGTCAGCTATGCGGATATAACGCCAACCGAAACGATTTTAGAGATTGGCGGAGGCACCGGGAACCTCACAAGAAAACTCGCGCAGTTATGTTATAGGTTGGTTGTAATTGAGGCGGATCGGCAGCTGGCGCTGAAGCTCTGTTCGATACCAGGTATCGACGTGCTGCACGGAGACGCCCTAAGGGTTGAGTTTCCCCCGTTTGACAAGACTGTTTCTAACCTGCCATATCAGATATCGTCAGAAGTCACGTTTAAGTTGCTAAACCATCCTTTCACGTGCGGCGTGCTGATGTATCAAAAAGAGTTCGCGGAGCGGATGGTCGCAGCGCCGGGCACGAAGGACTATAGCCGTCTGACAGTCTGCCTCAGCTACAAATCAAAAGTCAAAGTGTTAGCGCGTGTCCCGAAGACAGCATTTAATCCGCGCCCTGCCGTTGATTCTGTGATTGTTAGACTGGTCCCGACTAAACCGCGCTTTTACGTACTCAACGATATATTCTTTCATCGCTTCGTTCGCGCGCTCTTCACACAAAGACGAAAAACGCTTAGAGCTGCACTTATGGTGACCGCACAGCTGCTTAACGTACAAGCGATGGACCAGCTGATCGCCAAAATACCTCAGCATTGCCTAGCCCGCCGACCCTATGAATTTTCCCCAGAAGAGATTGCAACTCTGTCGAACGATTCGTTTGAGCTGCACGAAGTGCAAAAGGGGAGCGTGCAGGAGCAATAGTCGAATAAACCAGACGAGAGCAATTATGACGCCCGAAATCGCCAAGGGAGCCAAAAAAGTGCATTACCTCAGCGAGCAAGTGCTCGTGCTGCCGGACGTTTATGAGCCGTGTGACGACACGTATCTACTCGTGGACGCCGCATTAAACGAGGTGCGTCCCACTGACTCGGTCTTGGAGATTGGCACAGGATGCGGCATCATCGCTAAAATGGTCGCAGAACGCGCCCGCTACGTGATCGCGACTGACAAAAACCCGCGCGCCGTCGCAAATGCGAAGTTGAATGGTGTAGAGGCGATCGGGGGGGATCTTTTTGCCGCTCTAGACAGCCGGTTTGACCTCATCATCTTTAATCCACCATACCTCCCTAGCCGAAGTGACACATCAGGTGACTGGCAGACTCAGGCTTGGGATGGGGGCCCCTCAGGTAGGGAGGTGATAGTGCAGTTCCTCTCACAGGTTGCGGATCACCTGACCGAAAAAGGCAGGGTGCTTTTGGTGATCTCTTCTATCACCGGCTACAAAGAAGTGACAAAGCTAATGCACGCACAGTTTGGGATCGTCAGAGTCATTGCTGAGCGCAAGTTCTTTTTTGAGACACTTTATGTGGTGCTGGGCGCAGAAGCTACGCAATCGGCGCGGCAATAAGCGTTGCAGTAGAGTTTAGAGAGGGCCTATGAACTTGTAAAATAGTAGTTCATCGACGTAAGTGCCATTGTCAAGCCGCCCTTTCCTCAGTCTTCTTCCCTCGCTAGCGTAGTTTAAGGAGCGATACAATGCTGCTGCCGCATTTCCGTCGTAGCAGTTCACTTCTATCTTTTTAATGCCGCGATCCAGAGCGATCTGCTCAAGCGCGATAATCAGCAATTTTCCGAGGCCCTTTCGTTGAAAAGCGGGATGGACTGCGACGCCGAACGAAGCGACGTGGGCGGCTCTCGACTGCGGATCATTCATTATCAGCGTCGCAGAACCGATGATCTTACCTTGGTGCAGGCATAGCACAGTACTCTCATTCGTGTTGAGTCGGCTTAGCCACTGTTCTTTGTTCTTTACTAAATCGGCAACACGGTATCGCTTTGCCAGAAACTGATCAACTTTACTCAGCCACGAATAAAGGTACTCATAGCCGCCATTTTGGTAATCGTCAATGTGGGCGACTTTCAGCTCAATGATTGTTCCATCATTGAGAGTGACGTCATTCACCGATCTGATGATAGCCCCTCACGAGATGGCTTCAGCTTTTAACCTAATGAGTCCCAAAAGTGCTTCAAACTCGTCTTTTAGCCTCAATGAAGCATCCTGCAACGCTTTTAACGGATCCTTGGATTCCGTTTTGATATAGAATATTGGATTGCTTATCATCGGATGCTTTACGTCGTACGTAGCGCTTTCGACCTGCGGATCTTGAAGGAGCGAATATTTCAAGACGTTCAAGAAGGTGTGGCCCTCATCGAGAAATTCTAGCTCAGCTTCGTCCTTTGTTACGCGAATGATCTTGATGTTCATTGTCTAGAAATCTTTGAAAACAGTCAGATAACAACGAGTGTTATGCCTTAGATTACGCCCTTTCCGTAGTCCTCCGAGATCTTTCGCGTTTCGATACGCTCGCAGCTTGGACATTCGAGCTTGTTCTGCTTCCGCACGAGCGGCGTGCGGTCTCTCGAGCAGAACGCCTTTATTACGCCTAAATCCTTTTCAACCGTGCTCAATCTTAAGCTCTTTTCGTCTATTACCTTAGCCTTTATGATATCTTGCTGGCCAAACTCAGTTTCCAGCTTCGCGACGTACGCGTCCTTAACGTTTGAAATATGAATAGCTCCTTGATCTGCATTTGCGATTTCGCGGTTTTCGTGGCCTTTTATTCTGGCAATCTCAACGAGGACGACTGCATTCTTCAGATCGACCACCCGGCCGACCACGATGTCGCCCGTCTTAAGCATTGGCGGGGTCTCCATTACGGGTAGGACTCGTACCGTCCGGTCTTTCTTGTCAGTTTCGACTTTTCCCGTTATAGTGGCGAGTATCTTACCTCTCTCTTCATACGTCCCGTCGCCTGGTAAGTATTCTTCAGAAGCGCCTATAATGTCCCCTGGTACAACCAAATCCGTCATTTCTTATCTTTCCTTCCTTGTTAGATTCAAGAACAATAATTCAAAGAACGACTTCGATTCGATAAATTATCGCGTCTACGTATCGTACTTCATCTTTATGAAACTTAAAGGTATGTGCAATGGGCAGTTTGACCTTTATTGCGTCAGTAACGCGGTTCGGCTCGAGAAAGCGCCTTACAAAGCCGTCTACGACGGAATTGTGAAGTAAGTAGATAACTTTGCCCACACGTACTGACTTGCTTAAGAACGGCCTATCACTGCTCCGCTTCTGGGCTCCGAATGGGGGATTCATAACGACCGTGTCGAACGAACCTTCAAAGTCTTCTATACAGCTATTTAGCCAAGAAACGTGCGCACCGAGTAGCTTCGCATTCGTTCGAGCGAGGTCAAGTGCTCGCTCGTCCGAATCGACGCCCGTCGCAACGCCCCCCAGCAGCGCCGCGCCCAGGGCAAGGACGCCAGTCCCGCAGCCCAAATCTGCCACTTTCAGCCCGGCAATGTCACCTCGCAAGTAGGCAAAATAAAGAAGCTGAGCGGCAATGGGTGCTGAAGTGGTGTATTGTTCGCGCGCAGCAGAAGGGGATTCAAACGCTTGCACCCGTTCGAGGATGATTTCAAGCTGACGCTGTTTCATCTTGATAGACGTTGCAGGATCTTGATAAACGTTGCAGGCAAAGCAACGCGCCGTGCGACAGCAAAAATTGCGGCGATTGCGAGGCGCTATTCCTTGGCGCGAGGCTTATCGCTTTCTCCCTAACAGGTATGCTACAACAATCAATCCAGCTAAGGCAACGGGTATTTCGAATCCCGGGAGGGGATTGCCGCTCGAACCGCTTGATTGGGCCGTGGCGCTACTCTGCGCAGTGCCGTTGGCGCCCTGGTTCGTGGATGTAGGCGCAATATTAACTGCCTTGTTGACTCCAGCGTAAGCTGTCGCCTGTGTCGTCAAGTTGCCGGCCGGATTGGTGCCTGTTACCGTGACGCTAAGCGTTTGGTTATTCGCAAGCGTCTTGCTGGCGATTCCAGTCCAAGCCACATACGCTTCAGTTCCAGTCGCGTGATTCACTATGGTGGGCTGAACGGATGTGTCACTAGGATTGATTTGGCTCAAATTAGCTGAAAACAGACTTTCTACCCTTGTAATGTTGACGCCGGGGTTTTGAGCTGTGGGAAAATCGGTCTGATGACAAAGGCGACAATTACCGGTTACCATAGCAATGACAGAGAAAGCGTTCCCTGTGTTGACGAGCCCTTTGGAGGATGTTCCTTGCGCTCCGTAAACTGCTGGAACTATGTTCAACGGAGCGTTGGTAACAGTCAAAACGGTTGTCAGATTTGGTCCGTTTGGATCCACAATCTTAACGATATATTGCCCAGGGAGGAGCTGTGGAGTCATCCAGGAGAACTGTGTGAAACCATTGGTATGGTTGTCAGCGTCGTTCGCCCCGCCGTCGGTGACGTTCGCTATTTTGATCCACGACGAACCGGCGTCGTCGGCCAGGCCGTTTTTATTGGCGTCATAGTAATAATACAGCGTGGCCGTGCTTCCGTTTCGCGCTACGTTCGCCAGCACGAGGACCCTGTCGCCTGAAGTTACGGTTGTGGGTTGAAGTTGTATGACTGTCGTTGCGGATGTAGGGGTTACAACAGCGCTTAGTATCAACAAAACTGTGATCGAAGATAGGAGTAGTAGCGTCATTTTGTTCGGCGAGCGTGGCATCCTGGATACCTCCAATAGTTTCTCAACCATTATCGGCAAGTTCATATATAAAACATTCGAGTGTCCTAATGCGGCACAATCGTTATAATCAAGAACTAGAGCCGTGCAATTGCTAAATCGACGAGATATGTTTATTACTTTCGAGAACGCTAAAAAGAATAAGATGAAGGACTTCTTTTATCCGCGATCGATAGCTGTCATTGGCGCCGCACGAGAAGAGGACAAAGTGGGACATTCAGTGTTGAAG
>Ga0255360_1000022_pt1 | contig 49424 bp, 43 predicted proteins | sample GFST50metaG_FD_186004 | JGI IMG/M metagenome (GOLD analysis project Ga0255360, IMG submission 186004) | Peat soil microbial communities from Stordalen Mire, Sweden - G.F.S.T50 | ecosystem: Environmental > Terrestrial > Soil > Wetlands > Peat | place: Sweden: Norrbotten County, Stordalen Mire... | reverse complement strand
ATGAAAGTACTTGAATTGTCAAAAAATCTTGCTAGTTCTGTGAATGAAATAGCTTTAGTAGTTAGGAACATAGCAAATGCTTCTGAGCAACTAGCTAATTCAAATGAACAAGTTGTTGAAGAAGTAAAAAAAGCATCTGAAACTGCAAAAGATACCGATACAATTATAGGTTTTGTACAAAACATCTCAAGTCAGACAAATTTGCTTGGATTAAATGCAGCAATTGAGGCAGCTAGAGCGGGAGAGGCTGGAAAAGGATTTAGTGTTGTGGCACAGGAAATAAGGAAATTATCAAATTCAACTACTGAATCAATTAAGAAAATAGATTCAGTTATAAAAGAAATTGGAGGAGCTATAAGGAAAATATCTGATGATGTCAATGAATCGAGCTCTTTTTTTGAACAGCAATCTTCCTCTTTTCAAGAAATTTCAGCATCAATTGAAGAATTAAACAGGGATGCACAAGCTTTAGAAAAAATGGTCAGTGAGATTTAGCTATATTTAGGAGCTCTGCTTTAAAATAATGAGAAATAGCATTATTTTAAAGCAGAGCTCCTATTGAGCTAAAAAAATACAAAATGTCCCCTTCGTTTTGTGCTATAATTGTAACAGGGATATCTTCTTTCGTAATTGTTCCTCACAAAAGAAATCCTTTTTATTTTTTTGAATATGCCTAAATCATAAAATCTCATAATATCAATGCCTATGGGAATTACTTGTTAAATAATTATGCACGGGGGAAAAATTATGTTTACACCAGTTAAGAATCGGAAAGTTTACGAAGTAGTAATAGAGCAAATAAAAAATATGGTAAAAACAGGAGAACTTAAAAAAGGTGATAAATTACCACCAGAGAGAGACTTAGTAGAACAGCTTAAAGTAAGCAGGACATCTATAAGGGAAGCAATTAGAGCTTTAGAAATATTGGGACTTATTGAATGTAAACAAGGGGAAGGAAATTTTGTAAGAAAGAGTTTTCAACAGAGTCTTTTGGAACCACTGTCCATAATGTTTATGCTTCAAGAGAGTACTCCAAAAGAAGTTATTGAACTGAGAAGAATTTTAGAGATTGAAACTGCTTCTCTAGCTGCGAAACACATTAAACAAGAGAAACTTACTGAAATATATAATATAGTAGATACATTTAAAAATAGCACAGATGAGAAATTAAACACAGAATTGGACCAAGAATTCCATTTTAAAATAGCAGAAGCTTCAGAAAATTTTCTTTTAGTAAACGTTTTAACTACAGTTTCATCAATTATTGATTCATTTATAAGTAATGCTAGGCTTAGAATAATGGAAAATAGAGATAATAGAGAAATACTAATTCAGCAACATGAGGCTGTATATAGGGCATTATGTGAGCATGATTCAAAAAGTGCAGCAGAGGAAATGAAAAAACATTTGGAATTCGTTAGTAAAACAATTTTTAATGAATGACAATATATAAAAATTACTATTTTTGTAAACGTAATAATGGTATAATAAGAGTATACACTTATTATACCATTATTACATTTTAAGGGATGATAGAATGAAATTATATGGAGTTATAAATATGGATATAGTTAACTCTAGATATTTAGCTAATAGAAAAGTATTACAAGAAAAAATCCATTCATATATAAATTATATGAATGAAAAATACAAAAATGTGCTTTTAGCTCCAATAACTATTACCCTAGGAGATGAATGGCAAATTGTAATTAAAGAGCCACATAAAGGATACAGAATAATCAATTCTTTTCAGAAACTTTTAAGAAAAGATGGTATAAGTGTCTATTCAGGTTTTGGAATTGGAACTATAAGTACAGATATGTATGAAGACACAAGAATCATGGATGGAGAATGTTTTATAAAAGCAAGGGAAGCGCTTAATATAGCGAAAAATAAAAATAGATTTTATAATAAACTGATAAATAGTAAAAAAAATAATGTTCATTTCAATGGGGGGGACATATATTTTAATGAAATGTTTTTTAATCAGTCATTTCCTATTGAAGAAGTAGCTATAACATCGGGAGATAATGTTGTAGAACAAAAATTAACTATTAACAATATTATAAATGCCATGATTGAAAATAACGAGATTTTAAAACATAAAATTACTGCTAAACAGTGGGATATCATAGGGTTATATGAAAAATTTGGATCTTATAATAATGTAGTAAAAGAACTGGAAACTACTTCGAAAGCCGATATAAGTCAGAAAATAAACAGTTCAAACTATTTCGTGATTAAAAATAATAATTTAAATATAAGCAAACTACTGAAGCTATATTGTGAAATAAAAGAGGGGAGAAGTAATGAACTTTAGAATTATTTTACTGCTATTTATTAGTCATTTATTAGGTGACTTTGTATTCCAAAGTAAATATATTTTAAAGCTTAGATTTGAAAAAACATTACATGAAAACATACAAGGTAATGTTTTACATGGATTAATACATTTTAGTTTAATGCTTATTATTTTACTCCTGTGTAAATTTCTAAATTTAATTAATTCATCAAGAAGTTTTATGGATATACTAAATATTTCTTTAATAATAGGTATAATACATTTCTTTATTGATGAGGTAAAGACATTTCTTATAAATTTCAAACCATATTTTAAAAATAGTATATTTATATTTATTATGGATCAAATGATTCATATTATTTCAATAATATTTGTGATATATGGTTTTAAGCTTACATTTTGTCTCAGTGAACTGAAAAATTATCCTAATAATATAAACTATATAGACAGATATCTAATAAGTATAAATATTTTTTTCTTATGTACTTTTGCAAGTGGTATATTTGTAAAACAATATATAAATTATATAAATCTCAGAAAATACAAAATACTTCTAAATAAAAATGCTGTAATACTTGGATGCTCTAACGAGGTGAGTAGTGGAGTAATAAATGGAGGATTTATTATTGGTATATTAGAGAGAGGTTTCATCTTACTAGTACTTGTAATTGGGCAGCCGTCTATGGCTGGATTTGTGCTTACAGCTAAGGCTATTGCAAGATTTAAAAAGCTTGATGACGAAAGTTTTGCGGAGTATTTTATAATCGGAACTTTTATGAGTTTTATAGTGGCAATTTCAGGAGGAATTTTAATTTATACATTAAAAATTGTCCCAATCATCAAATAATACAACTAAAGGTAAATTTTTTTTCTTTGCATAGCTTACTGCTTCTCTTGATCTGTAAAAGGAAGGACCATCCAATTGATTAACGGTCAAATTAAAGTCATGTATAATAATTTCACCTATACCTACTCCAGCATAAAATTTTACATTGGGAATTGAGGTCTTAAAGAAGTCTAAAACTTTAAAATAGTTGCAAGGATATCTCAGAAGACCCTCCCATTCATCACCTAAAGTGATTAAAAATGGTGAAGCAATTATATCTTTAAATATGGTATTTGCTTCAGTTAACATGTCAATAATTTTATACTGCAAGATGTCTCTATCTTGTAGCTTTCTAGAGTCTTTAATGTCACAGAGTAAAGTGCAATATTTCATTATATCCTCCTATAGCATAAGTAAATAATTAAATCTTAACTGGAATAAAGTAAAGATTTAAATCTTTACTTTATATTATGAAATATACCCAAATTTGTGACATGCTTAATTAGACCCCTGTAGCAAATTTGTACTTTATTTATTTTTTTTAGATGGCTTAGGAGCTGAACAGTGGGATGAGCAATGTGCACAATCACAGCATCCAGAGGATTTATTTTTCATACTCCTTACAAATAAAACAACAGCAGAGGTAATTATAACACCGCCAATTATTACTTCAATAACCATAAAAACACCCCCTATAAAAACAATCCAATTCTATATATAATGAATGCCACTACCCAAGCTAATGTTACTTGATAAACAAGGGAAAATAAGGCCATTTTATTTCCGTATTCTTTCTTCATTGTGCCTAAAGCAGAAATACAAGGTGGATATAATAAAACAAAAACTAAAAATACATATGAAGTAAGTGGAGTAAAGAAAGTTGGAATCACTTTACTAAGATTTGCTCCATATAATACCCCCATTGTGCTAACAACTACTTCTTTTGCAGCTAAGCCACTTAACAATGCCACGGAGTTTTGCCAGTTGCCAAAACCTAAGGGCTTAAATATTGGAGCTATTGCATGTCCGATAAATGCTAGAAAACTGTATTCAATATCAACCTTACCACTAAAACTGAAGTTTGAAAGGACCCAAAGTATAACTGATATTGAAAATATAATTGTTCCAGCCTTTTTTACAAATCCTTTTCCTTTTTCCCATGTATGAAGTAGGAGACTTTTAGGTTCAGGAAGTTTGTAATCAGGAAGTTCTATTATAAGTGGCTCATCTGACTTTTTAAATAGAGTATTTTTAAATAGTAAGCCTATAAAAAATGCAATTACAATACCCAAAAGATATAAAGAACCTATGACTAAACCTTGATATTTAGGAAAAAATACAGAGGTCAGCAGCACATATATTGGGAGTCTAGCATTACAAGACATAAGTGGAACTAATAGTGCCGCCAGTTTTCTATCTTTTTCGCTTTCTAAGGTTCTTGCTGACATTATTGATGGAACACTACAACCAAAACCCATAACAAGTGGTATAAATGCTTTACCAGACAAACCAACTTTAGTCATAATCTTATCCATTAAAAAGGCTGCTCTAGCCATATAACCACTATCTTCTAAAATTGAAATGCAGAAGAAAAGTGAAAGAATTAAAGGGAAAAATACTATTACAGAACCAACGCCTCCAACTACACCATCAATTAAAAGTGAACTAAACCAAGGACTAGAAGATGCAAGAAGCTTATGTAATTCAGGTATAAGCATATCGTTAACACTACTGTCAAGAATATTTTGCAGTGGTCCTCCAACCCAAGAAAACGTAAATAAAAAAATTATTATTAAAATAAGTGCAAGGATTGGGTAAGCTAAAAATCTATTTAAAAATATAGAATCTATTTTTTCTGTTAAAGCAATTTTAGTGTCAGCGGATTTACTTAAACATTTGTTTAACAAAGTTTCAATGTAAGCATAAGTTTCTTTTTCATTTTGAAAATGATAGTTATTATCAATAATACTTGAGGAAAAGTTACCTTTTATTAGTACATCAACTACTTTATCTATATCCTTTCCTTTAGAAGCAATTATTGGGACTACTGTTACATTTAATTCTTTTTCAAGTTTTTCATAGTCAATATTAATACCTTTTTTAGCGGCTACATCAACCATATTAAGCACTAAAATAATAGGTATATTAAATTCTGACAGTTGAGTTGTTAAATATAAATTTCTAGTTATATTTGATGCATCAACTATATTTATTATTACATCAACTTTTTCGGTTAATAAAAAATTTTTTGATACTTTTTCTTCATTTGAATAAGTATCCATTGCATAAATTCCAGGCAAATCTACAATTTTTATTGACTCATTTAAGAAGCCTTCTTTTTTTTCAACTGTTACACCGGCCCAGTTTCCAACATATTGGTCGGAGCCAGTAAGAAAATTAAATAATGTAGTCTTACCAACATTGGGATTGCCTATAAGTGCTGCGGTTATCATATTAAATCTCTCCTAGCGATATCTTGCTTGCATCCTTTTTCCTAATTGCCATATTAAAACCTCTAACATGTACAACAATTGGATCACCAAAAGGTGCGGATGTCTTAACTTTAATTTCAGTACCTTCTATTAGTCCAAGAGCAAATAATCTCTTTGCTAATCTTTCGTCACAATTAATATCTTTTATAATACCAACTTCACCGGGTTTCAATTCACTTAAACTCATGGATAAACCTCCTTCTTTACTGCAAATGAAAATTGTTTTCAATTACATTGTAGCATCATAATAATAAGTTGTCAATAATATTGACATATAATTAGAACAGTTCTATAATGGATTTATCATCTAAATAAAATAATATTTTGAAATAGCAAGAAAGGGTAAGGTATAGCGAATATGTTGAATAAATAATCTGATTGAAAACTACAGATACATTTCTGTAAAAGACGGTAAGTATAATGCAAGTGTTGAAATAGATACACTTTTATTTTGTTACGCTAATACGTCGATTGGATTATTTGATAAAATATTCTACATATAGGTTATATGAGCCGATTAATTAATATACCATAATAGGTTAATTTGTTGAGCCATAAAATTATATATAGAAAAATAATTCAATCCGTCCAAGTTAAGTTAGGAGGGATTTTTTTATGCTATTAATTAAGGCTACTGATATAAAAAAGAGTTATGGGGAAAAAGAAATTTTAAATTTTAAAGAATTTAGTATTTACAGAGGCGATAAAATAGGTCTTGTTGGATTGAATGGAGCAGGAAAAACTACACTTCTTCAAATCTTAGCCAGAGAGTTGATGCCTGAAGAGGGGAAAATAGAGAAAAACTGTGAAATATCGTATTTTAAACAGTTTGACAATGATAAAGTGGAAGCAGACAGACGTTTATTAAAAGAAATGAGGGTAGCGGAGCTAAAACCAATAGAACAGGAGAAGGTTAGCGGAGGAGAACAAACAAGAATTCGTTTAGCAGATGCATTCAGTAAAAATAGACATATACTGTTTGTAGATGAGCCTACGTCAAATCTTGATATAAAAGGAATTGAATTGCTGAAAAAGAAACTTTCAAAAATTGACACAATGGTCATCATAAGTCATGATTGTGATTTAATTAATAGTCTTTGTACAAGAATTGTAGAAGTTAGAGAACAACAATTATTTTTCTATAATGGGAATTATTGGGATTATAATAGGCAAAGAAAAGCTGATTTTACAAGAGAGATGGTAGAATATGAAAATTATAATAAAGAAAAAAAGCGGCTAGAAAAAATGTATTTATCTAAAATTGAAATGGCAAAAGAGGTGGGAAAGAGACCAAAGAATCTTTCACCAGAAGAGTGTCGGCTAAGAAATTTTTTATCATCAAGACCTTTTGATGTGAAACAAAAAAATATACAAAGTTCTGCAAAAGCAGTTTTATCAAGAATTGAACATTTAGAAGTGAAAGAAAAACCTAAGGAAGTGCCAAATATAAGACCTGATTTTAGATTAACTAATCCACCTGAAAATAAAGTGGTAATAGAAGGGGAAAATCTTGATTTTTCATATGGAGATAAGGTCATATTTGATAAAGCTCAATTTGTTATAGCAAATAGACAACGAGTAGCTATCATAGGAGATAATGGAGTAGGCAAAACCACATTACTTAATTTAATTCAACAGGAGTACGATGGAATACGAAAAGTTCCCAAAGCCACACTGGGATATTTCCATCAAGGTTTTGAAAATTTAGATTTTCATAAGACGGTATTAGAGAATGTGATGGAAGATAGCATTCAAACGGAATCTGTTGCAAGAACAATCTTAGCAAGGCTTTTACTTACAAGTGGTGATATGGAAAAGAAGGTTTCTGTATTAAGCGGAGGAGAAAGAATTAAATTGGCATTTGCTAAATTGTTTGTATCCAATGCAAATATTTTAATGGTGGATGAGCCAACAAACTATTTAGACATGCCTTCCGTAGAGGCTTTACAGCAAATGTTTTCTCAGTATGAAGGAACATTGGTTTTTGTATCACATGATAGAATATTTATAAATGAAATTGCTACAGATTTATTAATAGTGAAAAATGGCAAAATACATGGGTTTCATGGTAATTATAAGGCTTATGAAGAGAGTTTAAAGAAAGAAAAGAGTAAGGATAATAAAGACATACTTATAGTTGCAGCTGAAATGAAAAGAACTGTAATTTTAGCGGAGTTTTCTAATCCTAGAGCGGATAAGGAGGCTTTAGAAGAAGAGTACGAAAATGTGATGAATGAGCTGAAACTGTTAAGGGGGAATTTCATTGAATAATAAATTATTTATAATAGAAGGACTACCTTGCACTGGTAAAAGTACCACAGCTAAATATATAGCAGATATTCTTTTAGAACAGGGAAATTCTGTTCTGCATTATGACGAAGGAACTTCAGAACATCCTGCTGATTATGAATTTCATGCATATATGACAGAAAGTGATTTGAATATATTAAGTGATGGACAATTGGAATATCTTAAAAACGTTGGAGTTAAAAAAAATTTAGGTTTATTAATTGCACTTTCTAAAGTAGGCAAGGAATTGTTTGATAAAATAATTCCTTTCAAGATATATGATTGTTTGCCTTGGGAAAAAGAAAAAACAATTATGTTAAGTCATTGGCAGGAATTTGCACAACAGGCATTACTAGAAAAAAATACTTATGTTTTTAATTGTTGCTTTTTACAAAATCCCTTGTGTGAAATGATGATGAGATTCAACTTTCCATATTATGATATACAGGAGTATATCATGAAGATTTATGACCACATTAAAGATTTGAATCCTGTTGTGATTTATTTAGAAAACTCCCATGTGAAAGAAAGAGTTTCTGAAATAGCATTAGAGCGTGATAATGATTGGTTAAAAAGTGTTATTGACTATCATACTTCACAAGGATATGGTAAGGAAAACAATCTTAGTGGGTTTGATGGTTATGTTGATTGTTTGGAAAAAAGACAACAAATAGAGCTTAAGATACTTAATAGTTTGCCAATTAAGAAAGTTATAATAAAGAACCCTTATGAAAATTGGGATAATGCACATGGAATTATTAGTAATTTTATTTCTTAATATTTCAGATAAGAAATAGTCATTTAAAATTGACTTAAATGTATCAACATAGTAGAATAAGGATATAATATGAGTATAACTTTACTATGATCGGAGGGGTTTCAGTGAAAATAAAACCATCAGCAGCAATTCGAAATAACTATAATGAAATTTCTGAATTATGCAAAGTTTCTGGTGAACCTGTTTATTTAACTAAAAATGGGGAAGGTGACTTAGTTGTTATGGATATTGACGCATTTTCTCGTAGAGAGAGTATGCTGAAATTAAGAGAACAATTAGTTGCTGTTGAAGAAGATAGAGTGAGAGGAAGAAGAGGGTATTCTATTGAAGAAGCAGAAGCTATTATGGAAAATGCAATTAAGGAGAGTTCAGTAGTAGATGCAAGATGATATAAAAAAGTACAAAGTTATAATTTCAGAAAGAGCAATAGATATGATGACCGCCCATATTAGATTTTTAGCACAAGTTAGTGAAGAGGCAGCTATAAGGTTAAAAACTGAGTTTATAAAACAAGCGAGAAGTTTAGAAAACTTACCAGAGAGAGGTTCATGGATTACGAATATTTATCTTCCAGCAAATAAATATCGTAAATTAAAGGTTGAAAATAGATATTTGATTATTTATCAAGTTAAGGATGATAGTGTATTTGTGGATTATATGGTTGATTGCAGACGAGATTTTCAATGGTTGTTATAAAACACAACCACCACACGTACTATTGACAAGTATAATTATATATCTTATTATGTAAATAATAAATTTAATATTGACATACGAAGATGAGGATTAGTAAAAATATAAGTCTTTTAGAAGAGAAGGAATATTAGGGATATGAAAAAAAATAGACGAGCATACTGACTAGTTATTTTTTTGAATATGCCTTAGGTGAGAGTTTCCGTAAAAGACAGTTTTGAACCTGCCTTTGAGTTCTGCATTAAAATTGCAGCGGTGATTCCGTTAAATTTGAAAGTGAGTATTTTAATTAATTATATTAATTAGGGTGGTACCACCGATATAACCTCGGTCCCTTTGCTTGGGATGGGGTTTTTTTATGTTTGTACTTAGTGTTTCATAATAGTTAGAAATTGCGATGTATAATTAAGTTGAAAATTGAGAGTGGAAAGTTGAAAGTTAAGGATGTTTTTCTTCACTATGTTCAGAAAAACTAAAAATTGTTGAAGATTCCTTAATTATAGATTTTTCGTAGAGTAACGTAGAAAAATCCACAATAACTTTCAACTTTCAATTTTCAACTTTCAACTCAAGAACAATACATCGCATTTTCTTTCTATTAAGAACATAAAACTACTCAAAAAAAATCCATACTACATAAAAATTTCAGGAGGAATATAACATGGCAAAAAATGAAAAATTAGTAGAACAGATTACTTCAATGGAGGATGACTTTGCACAGTGGTATACTGACATAGTTAAAAAGGCAGAACTTGCCGATTATTCAAGCGTTAGGGGATGCGTAATATTAAGACCATATTCCTATGCAATATGGGAAAATATACAAAGTACACTAGATAAGAAATTTAAAGAAACTGGTCACGAAAATGTATATATGCCAATGCTTATACCAGAAAATTTGCTTCAAAAGGAAAAGGATCATGTTGAGGGTTTTGCTCCAGAAGTTGCATGGGTTACTCACGGAGGCAATGAAGAATTAACTGAAAGATTATGTGTTCGTCCAACGTCTGAAACACTTTTTTGCGAGCATTATGCAAAAATAGTTCAATCACATAAGGATTTACCTAAGCTATATAATCAGTGGTGTTCGGTTGTAAGATGGGAAAAGACTACAAGACCATTTTTAAGAACTTCAGAATTCTTATGGCAAGAAGGGCATACAATACATGCCACAAAGGAAGAAGCAGAAGAAGAAACTAAGAGAATGCTTAATATATATGTAGATGTATGTGAAAATTTACTTGCAATACCAGTAGTAAAGGGAAGAAAGACAGAAAAAGAAAAGTTTGCAGGTGCTGAAGCTACTTATACAATTGAAGCTTTAATGCATGATGGAAAGGCACTTCAATCAGGTACTTCCCATTTCTTTGGACAAAATTTTTCAAAGGCATTTGGAATACAGTTCTCTGACAAAACTGGTAAACTTGAATATGTTAACCAAACTTCATGGGGAATGAGCACTCGTATAATAGGAGCAATAATAATGGTTCATGGAGATAATGAAGGGTTAAAGCTTCCACCAAGGGTTGCACCAATTCAACTTGTTATAGTGCCAATAGCTCAGCATAAAGAGGGCGTAATTGATAAAGCTAATGAGCTTAAGGATAGATTATCAAAAATAGCTAGAGTAAAAGTTGATAGTAGCGATAAGATGCCAGGTTGGAAATTTAGTGAATATGAAATGAAGGGTGTTCCAATTAGACTTGAAGTAGGACCTAAGGATATAGAAAAAAATCAGGTTGTACTTGTAAGAAGAGATACAAGAGAGAAGATTTTTGTTTCTATGGATGAACTTGAAACAAAAGTACCAGAACTTTTAGAGGATATACACAATGCTATGTATGAAGCTGCTAAAAAGGCTAGAGAAGAAAAGACTAGTAGTGCAAAAACTATGGAGGAATTTAAAGACATAGTTGAAAATAAGACTGGATTTGTTAAGGCAATGTGGTGTGGCGACAAGGCTTGTGAAGAAAAGATAAAGGAAGAAACAGGTGCTACTTCAAGATGTATACCATTTGAGCAAGAGGAGATTACAGATACATGTGTTTGTTGCGGTAAGAAAGCTAAGCATATGGTTTACTGGGGTAGAGCGTACTAATAATAAAAAATCAAGACTAACATTGGATACTTATTCCTTTGTTAGTCTTTTTCTTTATTTTAAATAATCCAAAACCACCTGACTAATTTCAGCTTTTTCACATACCTTTGTATGAACAACTTCTTTGTGTTCTATACCATTAATAGAAGCTGGTATTTTATAGTCTGAAAGTTTATCCATCTCTTTTATTAGTTCAAATTCATCAAGACTTGAATACTTTTCATCTATGGCATTCATAACAGCCTTCGGGAATTTATATGGACTAGCGGTAGAAAGTACTATGGTTTTAGTTGAATCTTTTGTTTCTGCTTTATATTTATTGTATACAGAAGATGCTACTGCGGTGTGAGTATCAATTATTTCTTTGTAATTATCATATAAAGCTTTAATCTCATCTGTAGTTTCCTTCTCAGAAGCATAGCCACCATAAAAATCACATAACTGTTTCTTCATATCTTCTGTAATTTCGTATTTCCCATTAGTCTTTAAAGCTTTCATTAATTCACTTATTTTAGCAGAATCTTTACCACTAACAAAATAAAGTAATCTTTCAAGATTGCTTGACACTATGATGTCCATAGATGGTGAATTAGTAACAAAAAAATCTCTGTTTTTATCATAAGTTCCAGTGGTAATAAAGTCATATAAAACCTTATTTTCGTTGGAAGCACATATAAGCTTATCAATAGGAAGCCCCATGTTTTTAGCAAGATATCCAGCAAGGATGTTACCAAAATTTCCAGTAGGAACAACTACATTTATCTTTTCATCCTTAGAAATATCACCTTTTTTATAAAGGCTAATGTAGGAATAAAAATAATAAACCACTTGAGGAATAAGTCTTCCTATGTTTATTGAATTTGCTGAAGAAAACACATAATCTTTTTCATCAAGGGATTTTTGCATACTGTCATCTGTGAATACATTTTTAACAGCAGTTTGAGCATCATCAAAATTACCTTTAATTGCAACTACATGGGTGTTATCACCATTATGTGTAACCATTTGTAATTTTTGAACAATGCTAACACCTTCTACAGGGTAAAATACTATTATTTTTGTACCATATACATTATTGAAACCTTCTAAAGCGGCTTTACCAGTATCTCCAGATGTAGCTGTTAATATTAGAATATTTTTATCTATACCTTGTTTTTTAACGGATGTTTTCAAAAGATGAGGCAGAATTGATAGTGCTACATCTTTAAAAGCAAGTGTTGGCCCATAGTAAAGTTCAAGGAAGTAGGTATCTCCAATTTTTTCTACTGGAGTTATTTCTTCGGTGATAAATTTACTGTCATATGCTTTATCTATGCAAGCTTTTAATTCATCTTCAGTAAAATCAGTGAAGAATTTACTCATAACTAAATAAGCTAGAGATTTATAATCAAGTTTTGCTAATTCATCAATATTAAAATCAATTGTTGGAATATAATCTGGTACATATAGGCCTCCATCTTCTGCTATGCCTTTAAGTATAGCTTTTGAAGCTGTTACTGCCTCAGCACTGCCCCTAGTGCTTTTATACATTAATTGATTCAAAATAGACACCCCTTTTTATAATATTTTTTACTGGAATTTCTCAACTCTTATAAGGTTATCAAGACCGTATACACTATCAAGATTTTCAATTTCTTCAACTGATTTGATAATATCACCTTCAGTAGCATCATGAGTAACTATAACAAGAGTTACCACGCCTTCCTTTGCACCTTTTTGTGTTATAGAAGATATACTAACGTTATTTTTACCCCAAATAGTAGAAATCTCACCTAAAACACCACTCATGTCTTTTACAGAAAGTCTTAGATAGTATTGAGACGTATAATTTTCTCTCTTTGCTATATGCTTTGAGTTCTCTTTATTTTCTATAGTTGAAATAGAACGTAGAGTCATGTCATTTCTAAGTATTGATATAATGTCACCAGCAACAGCACTGCCTGTTGGAAGTGAACCAGCACCTCTTCCGTAGAACATTAAATCACCAACTGCGTTACCCTTTATTAAAATTGCATTAAAGGAGTCATTTACATTTGCAAGGGGATGAGCCAATGGTATCATTGTAGGATGAACTCTAAGTTCCAATGCATCATCTTTTTCTTTTGCTATGGCTAGAAGTTTAATGCAGTATCCAAATTCCTTTGCATATTGGATATCTAAGGCACTAACTTTTGTAATACCTTCTCTATAAATATTGGAAACATCTACATTTATGCCAAAGGAGAGAGATGTCAATATGGCAAGCTTATACATAGCGTCGTAAGATTCAATATCAGAAGTAGGGTCTGCTTCAGCATAACCTTTATCTTGAGCTTCCTTAAGTGCATCTTTAAAGTCCATATTTTCTAGTGCCATCTTTGTTAAGATATAATTTGTAGTTCCATTGATTATTCCAACTATCTCTTCTATCTTATTTGCTGTAAGACTTTCCTCAATACCTTTTAGTATTGGAATTCCACCAGCAACACTTCCTTCATAATATAGTAGTACTCCATTTTTGCGGGCTTCATCTAGAAGTTCCTTTCCCTCAAGGGCCATAACTTGTTTGTTTGCTGTAACTACGTGTTTAGCCTTTTGAATTGCTCTTAACATATAGTCCTTTGCAGGGTGGGTTCCACCTAAAAGCTCCACGACAATTTTAATATTATCATTATTTAATATTTCTTCAATGTCAGTAGTTAATACACCATCGGGTATGGTAACTCCTCTGTCTTTGTTTATATCATTTACTAATATTTTTGTTATTTCTATTTCGTATCCTGAACGTTTAGTTATTTCATTCTTATTGTTTTTAAATATTTCCCAAACACCCTTACCAACATTACCTAGTCCAAGTAAGGCAATTTCTATTTTATTCATGATTAGTCCTCCTCGTTAATAACTATTGTGCCTGAAACATCTGGTTCTAAAAGTTGTACTTTCCAACAGGTCTCGGTTGTTTTTAGAAATTCTTCCATTTTATTCAAGAATTCAGTATTACTTTTTTCTATTATAATCATAAGTGTAGAACCAGAACCACTTATAAATTCACCTAGAGCATTAAGTTCCTTTGATTTCTTAAAAATTGCGTCCATATCATTTATTAAAGGACCTCTAAAAGGTTGATGTATTTTATCCTGCAAGCTTGTTCTTAGTTTTGAATAATCTCTTTGATAAAGTGAAGAAATTAGCATTGCAGCTCTTGAAATATTAAATATGCAATCGGATTTACTGTATTCTTCAGGTAAAACCTTTCGACTGCTTTCAGTGCTCATTTTAAAATTGGGCACTAAAGCAGCAAATAATAAGTCTTCTGGGGTATTAATTTTAGAGTATACCACATTATCACTTTCAATTAAAGATATATTAAAACCACCAACTAGAGCTGGAACAACATTGTCTGGATGACCTTCAATTTTTGTGGCAAGATTTATCATTTCTTGTTCTGTCATTACATTATTCATATAATAGTTTGCGGCATGTATACCAGCAGCTATGCAGGTAGCACTACTTCCAAGCCCCCTAGATAAAGGAACACTTGAATTTGCTACATTAATGTAAAAACCCTTGTACTTAAATTTGTACTTTTTAAAAGCTTCTAACATGCTGTAATAAATAAGGTTGTCTTCTAGAGTTATTGAAGATGATTCACCATTTTCAAAAAACATTAAGCCATCACTGTCAGTCTGATCAAATTCAAATTCATTATAAAGTTTAAGAGCCAGTCCAAAGCAGTCAAAACCAGCACCAATGTTAGCTGTACTTGCTGGCACTTTGATTTTTAGCATAATTTCATCTCCCTATTCCATTGCGATTAAGTCAACTTTAATTACATTTTCAGTATTTTTTATGTGTTTAATTAAATTTTCTAGTTCAATTGTTAAATTGCATATGTCAAAGGTTATAGTAACATTTGCCGCATTATTAATTGGAATATCTTGATTTATGGTTAGAATATTAGCATGGGTTTCAGCCATTATATCTAATATTGTGGACAGAGTACCAGTTTTATGACCAAGTAATAAGCAAATAGTAACTTTATTACTTTTACCAGATTCAGAAACTGTAAAAACATAATCTTTATATTTATAATACGCACTTCTACTTATACCTACAAGCTTTACTGCTTCTGATATATCATGAGCTTTTTTAGTATTTAAAATGTATTTTACTTTGATTACTTTTTCAAAAATATCTGGCAGGACCTTTGTATCAACTAACAAATATTTATTTTCCATATATAATATATCACCTTCCATTAAAAACGTACACTATTGAAATACACATGTATACGAGTCGAGGATTATATGAAATATACTAACATAATATAGATTTCATTACAACATAAAGTTAAGTTTAATCTTTATAATTGTAAAATATTTACTTATTGACATTAAATTATGGCTATGCTAATATACTAATGGAAATATGAACCTTTAAATTTAGTACGGAGAGACTAAGAAGGAGGAGTAAGATGTTAAAAGGAAGAAGTTTAATAGACCCTATGGATTTAAGCCTTGACGAATTAGAAGAAGTATTCAAATTAGCAGACAATATAATGGAAAGACCAGAGGACTATCAAAGAGTAGCTTTTGGGAAGATATTAGCTGCACTTTTTTATGAACCAAGTACTAGAACAAGATTGAGTTTTGAAACTGCTATGTTAAGAATTGGAGGTCAGGTGGTTGGTTTTTCAGAACCAAATTCAACTTCAGTTTCCAAAGGTGAATCTTTGGCAGATACAATAAGAACTGTAGGTTGTTATGCAGATATAATTGCCATGAGGCATCCAAAGGAAGGTGCTCCTAGCATCGCTGCTAGGTATTCTGAAATACCTGTAATAAATGCTGGAGATGGAGGACATCAACATCCAACTCAAACATTAACAGATCTTCTTACAATCAGAAATATTAAAGGTAAGTTAACAAATTCAACAATAGGTATATGTGGTGATCTTAAGTTTGGAAGAACAGTTCATTCACTTATTAAAGCACTTTCAAGATATGAAAGTAATAGATTTATTTTAATCTCACCTAATGAATTAAAAATTCCAGATTATATTAAAAAAGAGATATTGCAAAAAAATAATATTGAATTTGTAGAAGCAAATAAGTTAGAAGATGTAATTCCTAGCTTAGATATTCTCTATATGACAAGAGTTCAGAAAGAAAGATTTTTTAATGAAGAGGACTATATAAGACTAAAAGATAGTTATATTTTAGATAAAGAAAAGCTAGAAGCTGCTAAAAAAGATATGGTAATACTTCACCCATTGCCAAGGGTAAATGAAATAGCTTATGAAGTTGATGATGACGCACGAGCATGTTATTTTAAACAGGCTAAATTTGGTATGTACGTAAGGATGGCATTAATGGCAAAGCTTTTGGGGGTGGCATAATGATTACTATAAACAGTATAATTAATGGTATAGTTATTGACCATATTCAGGCGGGCCACGGTATAAAGATATATAATTATTTAAATCTTCAAGATGCAGATTTTCCTACTGCATTAATTATGAATGTAGCCAGTACTAAAAACAGCAAGAAAGATATAATAAAAATTGAAAATGTTATAGACCTAGATTTTAAAATGCTAGGACTTTTAGATCATAATATTACTGTAAACATAATTGAAAATGAAAGAATTAAGGAAAAGATTAATCTTAGTCTTCCTAATAGGGTTGAAAATGTATTGAAATGTAAAAACCCACGATGTATTACTTCTGTTGAAAAATATATACCACATGTGTTTAATTTGGTAGATGAAGAAAAAGGAGAATATAGGTGTGAGTATTGCGATGAAATAGCTACAGAGTAAGGCATATGAAAAAAAGTAAGTTAAAGATTAGAGGTCTATTTTGTGTCAGACAAGTGTTCTGTTGATGCAAAATAGACCTCTGATTTTTTAATTTCTAGGCAAATTATCCTTAAGTAAGGCTGTCCAATTAGTAAATATAATAATAAGCAAAACTATTAAAAAATATGTATATCATGAGAGGCTTTACAATATTATATATGTATAAAATAAACAATATTTTAAATTTTTGCTTAATATTGTTTGAGTTTATAATGTGAATTGTCAAACAAACACAAGGAGGAATTAAGAAATTATGGGATCATTTGTGAACGTTACTTCTGAAATTGGAAAATTAAATACGGTAATGTTACATAGACCAGGTAAAGAAATTGAAAACTTAGTACCACAACATCTTGGAAGATTATTGTTTGATGATATTCCATATTTAGATGTTGCAAAGAAAGAACATGATAGGTTTTTAGAAATTTTAATTGAGAATAATGTTAACGTTTTATATTTAGAAGATCTTGCTTCAGAAGCGTTGACCGACATTCAAGTACGACAAGATTTTCTTAATCAGTTTTTAAAAGAAAGCAATATAGATAACTTAGTGATTTTTGAGGGCTTAAAGAAATATTTATTGGATATGCCAGTTCGTAAAATGGTAGATACAGTAATGGCAGGTGTAAGAAAAACTGAAGTGGAGATTAAAGCAAGGAATTCATTAGCAGCGTTAATAAATGATGTTTATCCATTTTATCTAGATCCAATGCCAAATTTATATTTTACAAGAGATCCTGCCGCTGCAATAGGTAATGGTCTTACAATAAATACTATGAAAACAGACACAAGAAGAAGGGAATCATTATTTATTAAGTATATTCGAGAGAATCACAAATATTTCAAAGATTGTGAAACACCACTTTGGTATGACAGAAGTTTACCAAATAATATTGAAGGTGGGGACGAATTAGTCTTATCTGAAAAAGTGCTTGCAATAGGATGTAGTCAGAGAACTTCACCTGAAGCCATTGAAATAGTTGCTAAAAATTTATTTATGAAACATACCAGTTTTGAAAAAGTTTTAGTGTTCGAAATTCCAGCATGTAGAGCTTTTATGCATCTTGATACAGTATTTACAATGGTAGATTATGATAAGTTTACAATTCATCCTGGAATAGAAGGTCCATTAAACGTTTTTGAGATTACTAAGGGAGCAAATGGAGAACTAAATATAAAAAAAGAGTCGGATTTACTAAATAATATATTGAAAAATACATTAGGTGTTCCAGCAGTTAAACTTATGAAGTGCGGCGGTGGAGACTTTATAACAGCAGGAAGAGAACAATGGAATGATGGATCAAATACGCTTGCAATTGCACCAGGAAAAGTAATTACGTATGAAAGAAACTATGTTACAAATGAAATATTAGATGCAAATGGAGTTACTGTACTAACAATGCCAAGTGCTGAATTGTCAAGAGGCAGAGGTGGCCCAAGATGTATGAGTATGCCATTTAATAGAAATAATTTGTAATAATAAGTGTTAAATTGTGGACAATCAGCATAGAATTAGTGATGCATAAAAAATGTAAAATTAAAATATTTGGGGGAATTAAAATGTATAACTTAAGAAATAGAAGCTTTTTAACACTTATGGATTATAGCCCAAAGGAAATCAACTATTTACTTGATTTATCTAGAGATTTGAAAAGGGCAAAGTATGCAGGTACCGAGCAACAAAAACTAAGAGGTAAAAATATTGTATTACTTTTTGAAAAGGATTCTACAAGGACAAGATGTTCTTTTGAAGTTGGCGCTTTAGATCAGGGTGCACGTGTTACATATCTTGGACCAACAGGAAGTCAGATGGGTAAGAAAGAATCAATTCCAGATACTGCAAGAGTACTAGGAAGAATGTATGATGGTATTGAATATAGGGGATATGCTCAAAGTACTGTAGAAGATCTGGCAAAATATTCAGGAGTACCAGTTTGGAATGGGCTTACAGATGCTGATCATCCAACACAAGTTTTAGCAGATTTTTTAACAATTCAAGAGCATATTGATAAGCCTTTGAATAAAATTGTATTTGTATATTCAGGAGATGGAAGAAATAATGTTGCTAATGCTTTAATGATAGGCGCTTCTAAAATGGGAATGGATTTTAGAATGTTATCACCAAAAGAGTTATTTCCAACTGAAGAGTTATTAACAAAATGTAGAAAAGTTACTGAAGAAACAGGTGGAAAGATTACTTGTACACATAATGTAGCTGAAGGTGTAAAAAACGCTGATGTAATTTATACTGACGTTTGGGTATCTATGGGAGAACCAGATGAGGTTTGGGAAAGCAGAATAAAGCTTTTAAAACCTTTCCAAGTAAATATGGAAATGATTAAGCTTACAGGAAACGACAAGGTGATTTTTGAACACTGTTTACCTTCTTTTCATAATCTTAAGACAAAAGTTGGTTTAGATATAAACAATAAATTTGGTTTGACTGAATTGGAAGTTACCGATGAAGTTTTTGAAAGTAAATATTCAGTAGTATTTGATGAAGCTGAAAATAGAATGCATACAATTAAGGCTATTATGGTTGCAACCTTAGGTGAATAACTCGCCTTAAACTCAAAATAAGGTATGGAGGGTGCTAATATGGAGAAACAAGATGACAAGAAATTAGGATTATCGTTACTTGTAGCACTAGGAGTAGGCTCAATGATTGGTGGAGGTATTTTCAATAGTCCAACAGATCTTATTGGAGAAGCTAATCCACAAGCTGCTATTTTAGCTTGGATTATTGGCGGTGTGGGCGTTATTTTTCTAGCTCTAGTATTTCAATTGCTAGCTAATAAGAGACCGGAGCTTAAAGGTGGAATCTTTACTTATGCCAAAGAGGGTTTCGGAGATTTTGTTGGATTTAATTCTGCTTGGGGATATTGGTTAAGTGCATGGCTTGGAAATGTTGCTTTCTTCATTTTGATTTTTAAAACCTTTAATAGTTTAGTTGGACAAATGAGTCCAATAATCACATTTATTATTGCGTCAGCATTATTATGGGTATTACATTATATCCAAACTACAGGAGTAAAGAATGCAGGCATTGTAAATGGAATTGCCACAATAGCAAAGATTATTCCGTTATTATTAGTTATTATATTTGGAATTGCAATATTTAATTGTGGAACCTTTAATGTTCCAAATTGGAAAACCATACTTGCAGCTACAGGACATCCTACTACACTTTTAGCGCAAATCAATGGTGCTATGGGAATAATTTTATGGTGCTTTATAGGAGTTGAAGCAGCAACAGTTTTGTCAGAAAAAGCAAAATCACAAAAAATCGTTGGAACTGCAACCGTTATCAGTCTGCTGGCAACTTTGGTTATCTACATGTTAGTTTCAGTGTCTGCAATGGGAGCCATAGGTGCAAAAGCTTTAGCTGGAGCAGATACACCACTTGCAACAGTTCTTTCAAGTTCGGCTATTGGAAGTTATGGGGCTGTTATAGTAAAGGTAGGCTTGATAGTATCACTTATTGGGTGTTTAATTAGTTGGATAATGCTTGCAGCAGAAATACCTTATATTGCAGCAAAAGGCGGAACCATGCCAACTTGGTTTGAAAAAGAGAATAAAAATGGTACACCAATTAATTCACTTATACTTACAGATGTATTGACACAGATATTTTTACTTTCAATACTTTTACCAGCTCTGCAGTCGGCATATAATAATATATTTTTGATAGCTACTACCACAATCCTTGTTCCATATTTATTTTCAGCTATGTTTGCTGTGAAGGTTTCAATACAGAATAAATTAGGACTAAAAGATATAATAGTTTCATTAATCGCCTGTATATATTCGGTATATGTAATTTATGCAGTTGGTCTTAAATATCTTGGAACAGCTGTAGTGATGTATGCTATTGGAATAATTGTATATATAATAGCAAAGAAGGAAAAACAGAAAAAAATAACTATAGCGGAGAAAATTGCTATTGTAGTAATGGTAATTTTTGCAATAGCAATTGTAGCAATGCTAGCTATGGGTAAACTTAGTCTTCAATAATGATTTTCAAACTATTATAATAAGGGAAGGGGATACAATATGTTAAGAATAGTTATAGCACTTGGAGGTAATGCCCTTCAAGAAAATCCAAAAGATAAAACTGCAAAATCTCAGTTAAAAACTATTCAGCAAAACTCAAAAGCAATTGTGGATTTAATTGAGGAGGGACACCAGGTTATTATTGCACATGGTAATGGTCCTCAAGTTGGACAAATTGTTGCAGCTTATGAGGCAGCAGCAAGTGAAACAAATCCAGTAATGCCTTTTCCTGAATGCAGTGCAATGAGCCAAGGATATATAGGGTTTCATATCCAACAAGCAATAGGTGATGAAATGAAAAAAAGAGGCATAAAAAAAGACATTGCAACTATAATAACTCAAGTAGTTGTGGATAAAAATGATCCAGCCTTTAATAATTTAACAAAGCCTATAGGATCCTTTTTCACCGAAGAGCAAGCAAATCAGTTAGAAGTTGAAAAGGGATATGTAATGAAAGAAGACTCTGGGAGAGGTTACAGAAGAATTGTTGCATCACCAATGCCTAAGAAAATAGTAGAAGAGTCAGTTATTAGAACTTTGGTTGATGCTGGACATGTAGTTATCACAGTTGGTGGCGGTGGAATTCCAGTAATAGATAGAGGGAATGGAACACTGGAAGGAGTCCCAGCAGTAATAGATAAGGATTTTGCTTCCTGTAAATTAGCACAAGATTTAAATGCAGATGTATTTTTAGTACTTACGGGTGTTGAAAAAGTAGCTGTTAATTATGGGAAAAGTAATCAAAGGAATTTAGCTACCCTTACAAAAACTGAAGTGCTACAATATATTAAGGAAGGTCAATTTGCACCTGGCTCAATGCTACCAAAGATAAAAGCAGCACTTTCTTTTATTGAAGGTAGACCAGAAAGAAGATCAATAATTACATCTTTGGAAAAGGCAAAGGAAGCAATTAAAGGGACAGCAGGAACAGTTTTTAAAATTTGAATTATTATTTTTGCTTGCATTGACTTATAATGTTAATGTAAGCTTTTTTATTTGTTTAGAAAAAATTAAAAAACTTGGATAGTAATATTAAGTATTAAATGATAAACTATTATAATACGAGAGATGGAGGTGGCAGTATGTTTAACAAAAATTTTGGAAATAAAAAAATAAAAATTGCAGCTTTATATTCTTTTGGAGCTATTGTTGTAGTTTTAATATTTAATTATTTGTTAGTAAGCATGAAAACGGAACAAATTACTTATAATAAATTTTTAGATTTGCTTTCTCAGAAAAAAGTTTCAGAAGTGCAGGTAACTCAAGATAGAATAACAATAATACCTAAAGATAACAGTGGAATGGGCAAAAAAATATTATATACTGGAAGAATCGATGATTTTGATTTAAAAAATGAACTTAAGGCTTCAGGTGCAGATATTACAGTACCTTCAGGCAATGATGATCCACTAATAAATTTTTTTCTTGCCTATATTTTTCCTATTATAATGCTTTTGGTACTTGGAAGATTTTTATTTGGTAGGATAGATAAAAAAATTGGTGGCGGAGTAATGTCCTTTGGCAAAAACAATGCAAAGCTTTATGCTGAAAGTGAAACTGGTATAACTTTTGATGATGTTGCAGGACAGGATGAGGCAAAAGAATCTTTAGTAGAAATAGTAGACTTTCTTCATAATCAAGATAAATATATTAAGATTGGTGCAAAGCTTCCTAAGGGTGCACTTTTGGTTGGACCTCCAGGAACTGGTAAAACTTTACTAGCAAAGGCAGTTGCAGGAGAAGCAAAGGTACCGTTTTTTTCAATGTCGGGTTCAAACTTTGTTGAAATGTTTGTTGGAATGGGAGCTTCAAGGGTGAGGGATTTATTTCAGCAGGCACAAGAAAAAGCGCCATGCATAGTATTTATAGATGAAATTGATGCCATAGGAAAAAGTAGGGATACATCTGGAATTGGTGGAGGAAATGATGAAAGAGAGCAAACACTTAATCAGCTTTTATCTGAGATGGATGGCTTTGACTCATCTTTAGGAGTAGTTATTTTGGCTGCAACTAATAGACCAGAGGTACTAGATAAGGCGCTATTAAGACCTGGTAGATTTGATAGAAGGGTAATTGTTGATAGACCAGACTTAAAAGGAAGAGAAAGTATATTAAAGGTACATTCTAAAGATGTAAAACTATCAAGCAATGTAAAACTTGAGGAAATTGCAAAGGCAACCTCTGGAGCAGTGGGCGCTGATCTTGCAAATATGATTAATGAGTCAGCACTTTTAGCAGTTAAAAATGGCAGAGATGAAATAATCCAAGCTGATTTAGAAGAAGCAGTTGAAGTGATAATAGCTGGTAAGGAGAAAAAAGATAGAATTTTATCAGATAAGGAAAAGCAATCTGTTGCCTTTCATGAAGTAGGGCATGCTCTTGCAGCAGCTCTTCTTAAACATACAGATCCAGTTCATAAAATAACCATTGTTCCAAGAACCATGGGAGCTTTAGGATATACAATGCAGCTTCCAGAGGAAGAAAAATATCTTGTAACAAAGGAAGAAATGATGGATGAAATAACAGTGCTATTATCAGGTAGATCGGCAGAGGAAGTTCAGTTTAACAGCATTTCCACAGGTGCTTCAAATGATATAGAGAGAGCTACCAAAATAGCTAGAAATATGATAACCATATACGGTATGACAGAAAAATTTGATATGATGTCATTAGAATCTGTAGAAAGTAGATATTTAGATGGCAGACCAGTTCAAAATTGCAGTGCAGAAACAGCTACTTTAATTGATAGTGAAACCTTGAGCATTATAAAAGAAGCTCATGAAAAGTCAAAGAAAATATTGAGTGATAATAAAGAATTGTTAGGAAAAGTTGCAGATATATTGATTGAAAAGGAAACTCTTATGGGTGATGAATTCATGGAAATTGTAAAGGAGAGTTCGGCGTGGAAGGAAAAAACAGAAGTTTAGAAAATTTAATGCAAGAAAAAGAAGACGATGAGTTTTATATTGAAGAAAAGAAACTGGATGGAGTAATTCATATAATAAATAGGGAAATATTAAATTATGTTAATAAACGAAAAGAAATATCCACATATATAGTTGAGGTCAGAAAGAAAAATATTGAAGAATTTGAAGATGATGAGGATAGGATAATTGAGTACTTCGATCATGAAAGGTTTGTAAAGGAAGAAGCCTTTAGAACTATAGATAGAAGGCTTAAGGAACTTACTATTCTTGAAAATTCACCATATTTTGGAATGGTTAATTATATAGAAGAAGGTTTTGAAGAAGAGAAAATATATATTGGGAGATTTGGAGTGACTCCTGAAGGTTCTTATGAACCTTTAGTACTAGACTGGAGAGCACCAGCTTCTTCGTTGTTTTATACTTCTGGGCTTGGTAAAAGCAAATACAAGGCACCTAAATGTGACATAGAGGTGGATATACTTAAAAAAAGGCAATATATTATTAAAAAGAAAAAATTATTAGGTATGTTTGATTCTGAGGTAGATGTTAAGGATGAAATATTGCAGCTTGTGTTAAGTAAAAATGCTGGGGAAAAGCTTACAGATATAGTTATGTCCATACAGGAAGAACAAGATAAAATAATAAGGGAACCAAGAAATAAAATTGTTGCTGTAAATGGTGTGGCAGGAAGTGGAAAGACTACAATTGCACTTCATAGAGTAGCATATCTTTTATATAATAATAGAGAGGTGCTCCAAGATAAGGTTCTTATACTAGGACCCAATCCTATATTTATGGAATATATAGCCTCAGTACTTCCTAGTCTGGGAGAAGTTGGAGTAAATCAAGAAACATACATGAATTTTGCCTTAGGGCTTCTTGAAATTAGAAGACGTGAAGTTATGAATGTAGAAGAGTATATGGAAAAAATATTGAGTAAAGATAAAGAATTTATCAATGATTTAATATATAAAAATAGTTCTGCATTTGTTGGAGATTTGGATAAATTAATAAATAGTATTGAAAAAGAATACTATAAGCTTCAGGATGTGGTTTATAATAATAAGACCATAGTTTCTAAAGAAGAATGCGAAAAGATGTATAATGAATATTACAAAAATATGCTTTTATTTAGAAGAACCAAAAAGCTTAAGAGGATAATATTTTCAAAGCTTAAAGATGAAAGAGATAGCAGAGTAAGAGAAATAGAGGAAGAATGTCGAAATGCAATAAATAAGTTAAGCAAAGATGAACTAAAACTTCAAGGAACATCCATAGATTATAATAGGAAAATTAAAATAAGAACTATTATAAAAGAACTAATGGAAGTTAAGCAATCTCTTTCTTATCTTGATAATCCAAGCATTTATGATTTATATAGGGATATAAATCCTAGGAATTATTACACAATTGATGATTTAACAGCTCTACTTTATCTTGAACTAAAATTTGAAGGAATAAAGCTAGATAGAGAAATAAAACATGTTATCATTGATGAAGCTCAAGATTATAGTAGCTTGGCATTAAAGGTCATAAAGGAGATAACAGGGACTTTAGGCATAACCATAGTTGGGGATAGTAATCAAAGAATCATACCAATTAAGGGAGAAGTACCTTTTAATAAAATAGAAAATATAATACAAGACATTGAAGTGAAAAATTTCAGGCTTTCTAAAAGTTATAGGTCAACCCAGGAGATTATGGAATATGCAAACAAATTTTTAGCGGAAGAAGATATAGTTCCATTAGTTAGAAATGGAGAACCTGTGAAGGAGATTAAGACTTCAAGTGAAGAAGACTTTAAATGTAGAGTGTTATCTTTGGTAAAGGAATATAAAGAAAAAGAGTATGAAAGCATAGCTATAATATGTAAAGATTTAAACAGTGTTGAAAAGTACGGTAAATCATTAAAGAACATTGAGAATATTAAAATTATTGACAATGAAGATATGATTTATAGAGGAGGTACTTTGATTATACCTTCATATTTGGCTAAAGGTCTTGAGTTTGACGCTGTTATAATTGTAGATGAAACAACTGGTGAAGAGGATGATAATAAATATATGTATGTTATGTCTACGAGAGCATTACATGAGCTAGCAGTGGTGAAAAATTTACACATGTCTAAAGAAGAATAGGTCAAGATTATTAGTTCACAATTGGAAATGTACAATTGAACGGTAAGGATGTTTTTCATAAGCCTAATGTCAATTGTACATTAAGAACTATCAACTTGAGAAATACTTCTTTAAAAACGTTTACACGAGCCGGATTAAAAGAAATAACTAGTCAGCAGCTAGGCTAATTTCTTTCAAATGAATTAATACCAATTTTTTTAAAATAATTTTTATTGTCTATTATTACTTTGTAGCCATTACTTAAAACTTTACGGGTATCCTCTTCTAAAGGGGTTGAGATCCAAATTGGAGTAGTTATTCTAAACTCAACTTCAAGACCGTTTGAATACCAAATGCGTATAGAATTTACTATACCATGCTTTTCTATTTTAGATTGAACTACTACTCCAAAATTATTTACAAAGGATGGGTTATCAATATATAATTTTGGAGTGGTAGTTATTAGTTGTAAATCAACATGAGAGTCTTCTCTATTTTCCCCATTTCCATAAGAGTCAACTAATATTAGAGCATGTATCGTATCTTGTTCTCTTGTCCATTTTTCCACCTCATTTATAAAATTTGAAATATCCATATATATCTCCTTTTCTTATAATTTAAACATTATTAAAAAGTTTCTTCATAATTATAATATGATTGTACATAATACAATTATATACAATTCATGAAAAAAAATCAAATTTAGTGTGTCTAAAAAATAATAAGGCATAAAAAAGCAGACTAGCATACTGATTTGTTATTTTTTCATATGCCTTGTAGTACATATTTTTCAATTGCAACGGCAACCCCATCTTCATCATTAGTGAAAGTAATTTCATTAGCAATGGCTTTTACTTTATCAGGAGCATTTCCCATAGCTATGCCCATGCCTGCAAACTGAAGCATGTCCATATCATTGTAATTGTCACCCATAGCAATTACTTCTGAGTTATCTATATTTAATTTTTTGCAAAGGAAATCAATAGCACTAGTTTTTGAAGCTTTTTTTGACATTATTTCTAAATATGTTGGCTTAGAAGGATAAATATTCAAGTTTTCTGCGTGATTACTGTTTACTGCACTATTTAAAGCTAAAATATTATCAGGCTTTGACATGCATAAAATCTTATTTGGACCAACCTTAGCTTCATGCCAAGCATCAAATAAACTATTGAAGTTTACAACGTTTGGGATAATATTTGTAATTTCACTTTCTTGCTTTGCCCATTCATCCATTTCTTCAATATACCACTCATCATCTTTATATAGGCTCATATGAACCTTTGTATCTTTAACTAATTTATGAAGTTTTTTTGCACTGTCAGTATCAATAGACTGTGAAGATAAACCATTTCTTTTCTTATCTAATATTAGTGAGCCGCTGTAACAAATAATTGGTTCACAAATTTCAAGTTCCTCTTGTAAGAATATAATTCCTTTAGGCATTCTTGCAGAAACTAAAACAACAGGAATGTTTTTCACCTTTGCTACAACCTTTAATACTTCTTTTGTTTTAGCAGTAATTTGATGTTTTGAATTTAGTAGTGTACCGTCAATGTCTAAACAAACCATTTTAAAATTACTCATTAAAATCACTCCCTTTAAATTAAAATTAATTCTATATCATATTGTTTGAACAAGTTAATGTAATTGTCTGGTGGCAAACTATCAGTGATAATTACATCTATATCATCTAGGTTTGCACCTCTAAAATAGCTAATATGATCAAATTTTTGATGCTCAGCTAGAACAATTACACTTCTAGCTTGTTTTATTGCGGACTGTTTGATAAAGGCATCATCTTCATCATCATAGTAAAGACCATCTGGTGAAATTGCAGCGGCACCTAAAAATGCTACATCAAAGTGAATACCGTCAAAATATTCTGTGCAGTTTGGCTTGTAGAAGAACCTATTATTTTTATGTAAGCATCCCCCAATAGAATGAACTGTAACTTGGTTTTCTACTGAAAGTATTTCTAGATTATCAAGAGAGTGTGTAAATACAGTTACTCTTTTATTTAAACTTTCAGCTAAGTAACGAATGACAGTAGAAACATCAAAAAAACAATGTTCATCCTCCTGTATAAAAGATAGTGCTTTTTTTGCAATGTTCTTTTTTTCTTCTGAGTGAGCACTAAGTCTTTCACGATAAGCTTTAATAGTATCTTTAAAGTTAGGAAGAGTAATGCCCCCATGGGTACGAAGTACTGCTCCTTGTTCCGTTAGTTTCAAAATATCACGACGAGCTGTGTCTCTTGATACATCAAGCAGTTCACAAATATTGTGAACTGACATATTGCTGTTGCTATTCAAATATTCTAATATTTTAAGTAGTCTTTCTTCTTGGTACATAAAATCACCTCTAGTTTAGGCATATTCTAAGGCATATTCAAAAAAATAATTAGCCAGTATACTAGTCTATTTTGTACCATGCTGCACCTTCCGAACCATTATATAGTCCACTACCTGCAGAAACTACCTCCTTGCCTGACACAAAATATCCGTGGCATCTTTAACTTGTTATTTTTTTCATATGCCTTAATTTAATTATAATGATTTGTAAGTAAAAAATCAATACTTTTAAGTATTTTATAATTTAATAATTTATTAGTGCATTAATGCAGAGTTTTTAAAAATGTATATTCTGTTTACAAAATAATTTCAATATGTTTAAATCATGGAAAATAGTTGAAAATCACTTGACATTTATTTTGTACAGATGTAAGCTACAAGTAAAAATTACATTTTTTAATAATTATCATGAAGTTGAGAATAAGATTATAGGTATGATTACGACACTAGAGTGGTTATAATTATTAGAAATACAAGTGGAATAGGTGGAGATAATTATGAATAGCATTATACTCAAAATTAGCTAGACAAGCTATCACAGTGTAAGTACCTAATAGATTATTGGCGAAGGATATTAAAAAAATGAAAAAAATTATATTTAGTATATATAGCGACATAAAAATATGTTTTATGAGTTCATGGTTTTACTCAATTTTAATATTGATTATTGAAATAAGTATAGGTATTTTACCATCTGCATTAGTTATTTTTGAAGCTAGATTTATAGATATGGCAATTTTAATACTGCACGATGGAAAAATGAACATAATTATATATATTATTCCAATTATTGTCTTGCTGAGTATTCAATGGGTGGCGTCTTCTATTTTGGCTATAGTTAAGACATATTTGTTGGCTAGAGTAAGACTATACATTTATCCTATTATTATTGAGAAAAAAGCACAACTTGAATATAAAAATTATGAAAATGAAAAAATCTGTAATACTATGAAACGTGTTTCTGATAAAATTGATGATAAGATAGTTAATACTTTTTTTCAATTATTAACACTTATAAGTAGTGTTGTATTAATTATTAGTCTACTTGGTATTTTACTTCAATATTTAAAAGTTTATACACTTTTAATTTTGATTATAATAGTTCCTATGATAATGCTGGCTATTAAAAGCGGTAAGGCGAATTTTGATGCACAAAGTGATGCAATGATTTATATACGTAAGGCAGAATATTTAGAAGAAGTTTTATGTAGCAGAGACACTGCGAATGAGAGATGCTTATACAATTATGAAAATGAAATTAATACTAGATGGAAAAATAATATTAAAAAGTATAATAGTATTATAATAAAAATAAGGTTTAAGTGGTTTTTAAAAATGAAATTAGGAGCTTCCATTATGGCACTTATTAACCTTGTGATAACGTTATTGCTATTAAAACCTGTTGTTAATGGAATTATAACATTTGGTATATTTACTTCACTGGTAAATGCAAGCTATAAACTCGTCAACAAACTTTCGTGGGAAATGACAGATTTGGTTGATAAATTAGCTAAAAATAGTGTATATATAAGTGATTTAATTTTATTTTTAGATTTTGAAGAGGCTAAGCAGAATGTACAATGTATTTCTAAAGTTGATTTAAACGAAAGCGAAGTTGCAATTGAACTTAGAAATGTAACATTTAAATATCCTAATTCGGAGACTAATATTTTGGAGAATGTTTCTTTTAAAATAATTAAAGGAAAAAAATATGCATTAGTTGGAATTAATGGCGCTGGCAAAACTACAATACTGAAATTGATTCTTGGACTATATAATGGGTATGAAGGCGAAATATTCATAAATGGTATTGAGGTACGGAATTTGTCAAGAGAAAGCATAAATAATGAATTTGCTGTTGTTTTCCAAGATTTCGCAAAGTACGAGATTTCTATGATGGAAAATTTAAAGTTGTCGCTTGATGTTATTGATGAAGATTTAGAGGAAAAAGTAAAAAATATTTGTAATAAACTTGGGCTTCAAGAACTGATAGAAAAATGGCCTAAAGGTCTAAATACTATATTAGGAAAAGTTGATGAGGATGGGTATGATGTATCCGTTGGTCAATGGCAAAAAATTGCCATTGTACGAGCAGCACTTAAAGATGCTCCCATAAGCATTATGGATGAACCAGGATCGGCGCTTGATCCAATAGCTGAACTTGAATTATTTCAAGAATATGATACTTTTGTTAAGGGAGATACATCGATAACAATAAGTCATAGGTTAGGCGGTATAAAAGATTTTGAGAATATAATTGTTTTAAATGGAAAAAATGTAGAAAGCATAGGATCTCATAAAGAATTGTATTCGAAAAATGAATTGTATAGAGAAATGTATGAAACGCAAAAAGGTTGGTATATGTATGAAACAGAAAAATAAAAATTTGTCATTTTTTATAGTTATAAAGAAGATATTTAATTTAGCTTTTAGTATAGCACCAATCTTCACTATCAGTATATTTCTTGTTGGTGTAATTCAAAGTGCATTTAAAGCATTAATAACTGTTCAGACTGGAAATATGTTTGCTAGTATTAGTGGGTTATTGGCGAAAAAGGGTACCTATGCAACTACAATTTTGAGTATCATATTTTTATGTCTTATTATGATAATTACGCAGCTTTTAAATGGTTTCCAAAATTTTTTATATGATATTTATATAAATAAAATGAATGTTGGATTAGGAGGTAAATTAAACAAGAAGGCTGCAAGACTTAATCCTATATTTTTTGAAAATTCACAAGAATTGGATATGTTAAATAAAGCAAAAGAAGGAAAAGATACAAGTATTGATGTGATTTTAATATTTGGAGATATATTTACATACTACATTCCTTACTTTATTTTTATCGGGATATATTTAAATAATGTTAATAAGAAGTTTACATTATTTATATTAATTATTTTCCTGCCAGTTATGATTTCTCAAATTATTAGAACTAAATTATTTACAAATTTAGAAGATAAGTCAGCTCCAATAAGACGAAAATTTAATCATTATGATAGTTGTATAAGTAATATTAGTTATGCTAAAGAAACAATAGTATTAGGAGCAGTACCTTTTTTTATACGTAAATATAAAACTGCATTACAAGCTTTAAATAAGGAAGCAACAGAAGCAAGTAGAAAAGCAAATATTATTGAGCTTGGATTAGTTTGCATAACATCATGTGGCTATCTAGTAATCTTATATATGCTGTTTGCAGCATTATTAAGCAAAGAAATACCCATAGCGTCTTTTGCAACGGTTTATGCTACTATAAGCAGTCTTTTCGGAATGATGGGAGAAATTGTCCAGTATAATATTGGTGGTATAGCTGAGAACTATGGAAAAGTATGCAATTTTGTTAACTTTATAGTTATAAATGAGGGAATGCAGAACGGCAATAATTATGATTATAGGCAGGGCATAGAATTAAATGATATTTCTTTTTCATATCCTAATAGCGAAAAGGTAGTTTTGAAAAATATATCGTTTAAAATTAAAATGAATGAATGTATAGCCATTGTTGGAGAAAATGGTTCGGGAAAAACAACGTTAATTAAAATATTACTTGGTTTGTATCAACCACAAACTGGAAAAGTGTTAGTAGGTAATAAAATTCGAGAAGGTGTATCTTATAATAATGAAAAGGTAACTGCAGTTTTCCAAAACTATCAGAAATACAAAATGAGTATTGAAGATAATGTACGTATTAGTGATACACATTGTGGAAATGATGTTATTTCAGCATTAATAGAAGCAGGAGTAGATAAGGAACTTGCAAAAAATAAGAATAGGAAACTTGGTTTAGAATTTGGTGGTGAAGATTTATCTGGCGGCCAGTGGCAGAGATTGGCAATTGCACGAGCATTTTATAAAGACTATGATTTTATAGTACTAGATGAACCAACAGCATCAATTGATCCATTAGAGGAGGATTTCTTATATAAGCAGTTTGAAAAATTAACTAAGAATAAAATATCAGTTATTGTAACTCATCATTTAGGTTCCATTAAGAATGCAGATAAAATAATTGTGATGAATAATGGAGAAATAATTGAGCAAGGAACACATGAGCAATTAATACAAAAAAAAGCATATTATTATAAAATGTATTCTGCTCAAGCAAATAGATATATTTAGCTAATTTAAAAATAATTTCAATATACCAAAATTATGGAAAATAGTTCAAAAATCACTTGACAATCCCTTCTTACGAATATAATCTATAAGTAATGATTACATTCGTAGGAAGGGGTTGTTATATTGGATAAAATAAATTGCAAAATATCAGATGCAGAGTGGATAGTTATCGGGACAGTAATAGCTTTGTGTCTAGTGCTTATGGTAGGTTGCTCGAGTAAAGCTAAGACTCTAAGTGATAATTCAAATAGTACTAATTCTAGTACAAATACAACTAACACAAATTCTTCGGCCACTAACAATGTGACAAATACAGTTAGTACAAATTCTTCGTCAGGTAATAGTGTAACAATAAGTTCTGGAAATGATTCAAGTGAAGCTGAGCAGCAAACTCAATATGATTCACAAAGAATACTTGTGAATAGTATTACCACATTAGCACAACAAGGGAAAATTATTAATTGTGATTTTCCAGCTAAGACTACAACTATAGAAGATGTAATGGCAAAGTGGGGTAAAGCAGATAAGTCAGAAGGGGTACCACAGGCAAAGGGTTTTTATTTCACTTATTCAAAATACAATGTAGTTTTTGGAACTGGTAAGGGAGATCTGATTTTTGAAGTTAGATCCTTTGACAGTAGGCTTGGGCAAATATCTTTATCAACGGTAAACAATATTCTTGGAAATCCTGCATATAATGCAAAATATAATGGCCAGAAAATAATAGGTTACACAGCAGGAAAAGAATATAAAATTTTATTTGTATTTGTGCAATCTACAAAGGATAGCAATTACTATATATTAGATCACTATTCAGTTTTGTATCCTGAGGGTACAGTTAATAATATGGGAAACGATCCAGGAAGACAATGGTGATTTATTTGCCGAACTATTTGAATATGACTAAGTAAAAGTTGCAATACTAGAGGCTAGGAGGAAAAAATTATGAAATGTAAGATAAAAGATATATCAATAAATTATGAGATAATTGGTAATGGAAAACCAATTGTTATGCTACATGGCTATGCTGCAGACCATAGATTAATGGTTGGATGTATGGAACCTGTGTTTAATTCTAAAAATAATTATAAAAGAATATACATTGATTTGCCAGCAATGGGAAAGTCAAGCGGTGCAGAATGGATTACGAATTCTGATATTATGCTTGATATTGTAATTGATTTCATTAATAAAATTATTCCGGATGAGAATTTTCTACTTGCAGGGGAGTCATATGGTGGATACTTGTCAAGAGGGATAATTTACAAAATGAAAAGTAGGGTAGACGGTGTTTTACTAATCTGCCCTGTTATAATAGCAAATAATAAACAACGAAATGTACCTGAACATGTTGTTTTAGCAAAAGATAATATACTATTGTCTAAACTAACGGAAGATGATGCTGAAAATTTTAATTCTTCTATAGTAGTACAAAGTGAAAAAATATACGAAAGATATAACAATGAGGTAATAGCTGGAATTAAAATAGGAGATAGTGAATTTTTAAGAAACTTTAAAAAAAATGGGTACGGATTCTCATTTAATGTAGATAATATGAATAAAAAATTTAATAAGCCTACTCTTATAATGTTAGGAAAACAAGACTCATCTGTAGGATACCTTGATGCATGGAATATCTTAGAAAACTTTTCTAGAGCAACTTTTGCTGTACTGGATATGGCGGGGCATAATTTGCAGATAGAACAAGAAGAATTATTTAAATCTCTTACTAATGAATGGATTATGAGGGTTGAGGAGAATTAAAATGGAATTTAGAAAAGCTGTTGAAGCAGATGCTAGTAGTATAATGAATATCATTAAGCAGGCGCAAGCTTACTTTAAGGAACAAGGAATTAATCAATGGCAGGATAATTACCCTAACCTTAAAACAATAAAGAATGATATTAGCAATAAAAATGGATACGTATTGTTAAAAGATGATAACGTGGTTGGTACTGTATCAGTTATTTTTCACGGAGAAAAAAACTATGAATTTATTTATAAGGGTGAATGGATTAGCAATGATGAATATGCGGTTATTCACAGAATAGCTGTTGATCCCAATTATAAAGGAGTAGGATTATCATCTGTGATTATCAAAAATATAGAACAAATGTGTTTGAATAAAGGTATACATAGTATCAAAGTAGATACACATAAAGAAAACCTATCTATGCAGAAATTGCTGCATAAAAACGGATTTCAGTATTGTGGCATAATTTATTTAGAAAACAAAAGTGAAAGAATTGCTTTTGAAAAAATACTTTCAAAAAGGAAGTAATAAATTTTACAGAAAGATTAAAATAACAACATTATATTCCATATTATACGAGGAGTGTGTAATTGACATTTTGCATAAGTATAGTAAAATAGTTACATAAGACACCTAAAATAGATAAGGATGTGAATTTATGTCTAAAGTACTTTTTTTAAATATTCCAGCTCACGGTCATGTTAATCCTACATTAGGAATTGTAGATGCACTAATTAAAGAAGGCGAAGAGGTTGTTTATTTTTGTACAGATGAATTTAAAGATAAAATAGAAAAAACTGGAGCTACATTTATGAGTTATGGCGATGATGCTAGTTATTTTAGATTGAATCCAAATGATCATAAAAGTGATAACAGTAACGGTTATTTAAATTTTGTAAACAAAGCTCTTGATAAAAGTCCAGAATTTATCCACATAATTTTAGAAAAAATTAAGGATATAAAGTTTGATTATATAGTTCATAGCTCTATGTTTCCTTATTCAAATATTATTGCTCAAGTGTTAAAACTTCCTACTGTTTCTTCCTTTGCGGTAATTGCTACGGCAAAAGAATTTAAGTCAATGAACTCACTATCTATAAATGAAGATCAAATAAAAAATCATCCAGTTACCGAAACTTATAAAAGAGTGGCGCAGAAATTAGAGAAAACTTATAACATTAAAATGCCAATACCAATTGATATGTATTTTAATATAGGAGATATTAACATTGCCTATACTTCTAAATATTTTGTTTCACATATTGAATATTATGATGATAGTTTTAAATTCATAGGACCACCAATATATGACCGAAAAGAAAATTTAGATTTTCCATTTGAAAAATTAGAAGGTAAGAAAGTAATTTATATTTCATTAGGGACGGTTTTTAATAATACTAACAGTAGAATTTATGATGTATTCTTTAAAACCTTTGCTAATACAGATGCTATTGTAGTTATGGCGGCTTACAATATAGATTTATCCTCATTTTATATACCGGAAAACTTCATTGTTAGAAATTATGTTCCTCAATCAGAAATTCTAAAATATACTGATGTTGCTATTACTCATGGTGGAATGAATAGCATGAGTGATTTATTGTATAATAATATACCTTTTGTGGCAATACCTATAGGAGCAGATCAGCCATATTTGGCAGCAAGGGCTTCAGAGCTAGGAGCAACCATTTCTCTTGATAAAGATAAACTTACGCCTGAAATTCTAAAAAATGCAGTTGAAAAGGTATTAACCGACCAAAGCTATATTGAAAATATTAAAAAAATAAGTACCTCTTTTAAAGAAAGTGGTGGATATAAAAAAGCAATTGAAGAAATTTTTAAATTTAAGAAAGAAAAAGGAATACTTTCTTGATACCTAAACACATGATTTCGTTATAATTATGTTAAATATAATTGTGAAAGCTTTAAATATTTTTTAAAATTTGATATATTTTTAAATAAGGTATCTTCAAAAATAATACATTAATCTAGAGACCAATTCTGTGTGATATTGGTTTATTGATTACTTGGGGGATTATGCTTTGCTAAAATATATATTTGAAAAATTTATTGTTATATTTAGTGAGTTAATTTATTTTATGTTTGAGAGGGAAAAACAAAGTAAACTATCGCAAAAATTTGAACTTAAATTTAAAGAGGATGGTACTTTCAAAATTGTTCAATTCACAGATCTTCATGAGCGTCCGGAAAGAAATGAAAACACACTTTCGCTAATGAAAAGTGTGCTAAAATCTGAAAAGCCAGATCTTGTGATTTTAACTGGTGACTGTATAGATGGACGATATTGCAGAACAAGAGAAGCCGTGGAAAGTGTAATTCATAATATTGCTAGTGTTATGGAAGAAAATAAAATTCCATGGGCTGTGGCACTTGGCAATCACGATTGTGAGTTTTGCAGTGCAAATAGGGAACAGCAGATGGAAATTTATATGTCTTATAGTCATAATTTGAGCCAAAGATTTTCAAGTGTAATTGCTAGAGCTGGGGATTATAATATATTAATTAATGACTTTAAAGGATCTAAGCAAGTTTTTAATATTTTTATGATGGATTCAGGAGATTATTGTTTTAGAGGGTATGATTATATAACAAGAAGACAAATACATTGGTATGAACAGATTTCTCATAAGTTAGAAAAAAGAAATGGTAAAAAAATTTCCTCACTTATGTTTTTTCATATACCACTAAGGCAGCAAAAGCTCATAGGTAAAAGTGGAAATTTTAATGGAGTTAAAAATGAAGGTGAATGTATTCAAGCCGTTGATAGAGGATTATTTAAATCGCTAAAAAAAATTGGAAATGTAAAAGGCGTGTTTTGTGGGCATGATCATACTAATGATTATGTAGGATGTCTTGATGGTATAAAGTTTGGATATGGTAGATGTTCTGGATATAATGGATATAATAAAGAAGGTCTTTCTAGAGGCGCAAGAGTTTTTGTTATAGATGAAAAAAACTTAGAAGAATTTAATACTTATATGGTATGTGAGTAAGGAAGAGAACTATAAAAAACAGAGATGAAATTCTCTGTTTTTTTCATTAGAAATTTATTTTTTTCTTTCGCATGCTTACATTTAAAATTAAACCTATAATAATAAAATTGCTAAGTAGAGAACTTCCACCAGCGCTCATAAATGGAAGCGTTATTCCGGCTACTGGAGCTCTTCTAATTGTCATACCTATATTTTGATAAACTGAAAATAACAAGGCAGAAAAATATCCTACACAAATAAGCTTACCTAAAAGATCCTTTGATTGTCTTGCAGTTTTTAATATTTTTACGAGCAAGATTATATAAAGTAACAATAAGACTAAAGCTCCAATAAGGCCCCATTCTTCCCCAACAACTGAAAAGATCATATCACTTTCAGCTTCTGGTATAAAACCACCGCTAACTTGGGTACTGTGAAGGAATCCCTTTCCCCAAAGTCCACCAGATCCTATGGCTAGAATGGAATTATCAACTTGAAACGTTGAATCTGTACTACTAGCACTAGGATGTAAGAAACTATTTATTCTCTCCATTTGATGACCTTGAAATAAATTTAGTTTCCAACCTAAAAAACAACACAATAATCCCAATATTATTGCAGCAAATATTATTTTAAAATCTAAATTAGAAATAAATAACATACCAAGTACAATACAGATACAAATTACAGCTAGGCCAACATTTGGTTCTTTAATAATAAATGCTACTGGAAGAGCAGTATACAATGCAATTTTTATAAGGGTTTTAAGGTTGTTTACATGGCCTTCCGTGTCGTTAATTATCTTAGCTATTAAAAGAATCAATCCAACTTTAATAATTTCACCAGGTTCTATTGGTACACCAAATACAAGAAACCAACATCGAGCACCTTGTGTTTCTTTTCCGTTAATAGCTGTATAAACCAATAACGCTACGCCAATCCAGTAAAAAATGTAAGAAAAATTAGAAATAAATATATAATCATATAGCAATAAAAAATAAACTAATACTAAACTAACAAACAGATAAATTAGCTGCATTATAAAAGAGTGCGCTCCAGAACTTTTTAGGCTTGCATTGTTAGCAGTTGCACTATAAATATTAATAGCTCCAAATATAGATATAATTACTGGAATTATTAATAATGAAAGATCTAATTCTCTTAATAATCTTCGATTTAATATAAGTTTGTCCAATCTCAATTAATCACCTTCTAGATTTAGTTATTTTACCAATAGTGGTATGTTAATGTAAACATAGTGATATTATAACATAAATAAGTAAAAAAAACAGAGAAGAAACTCTCTGTTTTTGAAGATGTCACAATATGCCATATATTAGAAATTTATTTTTTTCTTTCGAATGCTTACATTTAAGATTAAACCCATAGTAATAAAATTAGTTAATATAGAACTTCCCCCATAACTCATGAATGGAAGGGTTATTCCAGCAATTGGAGCAAGGCCAATTGTCATACCAATATTTTGATAAATTGAAAATGACAATGCAGAAAAAAATCCTATGCAAATAAGCTTGCCCAAAATATCTTTTGATCGTCTTGAAGTTTTCAATATTTTTATAAGCAATATTATATAAAGTAACAATAAGACAAAAGCTCCAACAAGGCCCCATTCTTCCCCAACAACTGAAAAAATCATATCGGTGTGAGCTTCTGGTATAAAACCACCTTGCACTTGTGTACCATGTAGCAAACCTTTTCCCCAAAGTCCACCTGAGCCTATTGCTAGAATGGAATTGTCAACTTGCAGCGTTGAATCTGAGCTACTAGCACTAGGATTTAAGAAACTAGTTATTCTCTGTATTTGATAGCCTTTTAATAAATGTAGGTTCCAAATTAAAAAACAACTAAATGCACCCAATATTATTACACCAAATATTATTTTAAAATCTAAATTAGAAATAAATAACATACCAAATACAATACAAAGACAAATTACAGCTAATCCATAGTTTGGCTCTTTAATAATAAATGCTACGGGAATAGCAGTATAAAATAAAATTTGTATAAGATTTTTAAGTTTGTTTACATCGCCGTCCATGTCATCAATTTTCTTAGCTATTAAAAGAATCAATCCAATTTTAATAATTTCACCAGGTTCTATTTGTATACCAAATATTTTTATCCAAGATTGAGCACCTTTTGTTGCCTTTCCAGCAATATCAGTATAAAGCAATAATGCCACGCCAGCCCAATAGAAAATGTAAGAATAATTAGCAATATATATATAATCAAATAGCAATGAAAAATAAACCAATACTAAGCTAAAAAATATGCAAAGAAGTTGCATTATAAAATAGCGAGATCCATAATTTGCATTGTTAATAGTTGCACTATAAATATTAATAGTGCCAAATATGGATATAATTAGTGGAATTATTAATAATGAAATATCTAATTCTCTTAATAATTTTTTATCTAATGTAAATTTGTTTAATTTCAATTAATCACCTTCTAGATTTAGTTATTTTACAAAAAGTAGCATTTCGACCAAATATTCTACAAATAGTAGTATCTCTATGCAAATATAGACACATTATAACATATATGAGGTAGTTAATCATTTCATTTCTATAAATTTATGTTGATATTTCATTAGTAAATAATACTTAATCTTGACTTGTTATTTTTTTTAGATGGTTTAGCTAAAATTTTTATGTAGTTTACAGAAAGTTCACATTTCTTTGATATAATTATATTAACTTTATTAAAAAAATATTTTACATTATGGAATCTTAGAAGGAGGATTTTTAATGGAACCCGAACCTGAGCCTAACAGTAATATAACGGTTCAACTTATACTAATAATTGTCTTAATACTAATAAATGCTTTTTTTGCCGCGGCAGAGATGGCGTTAGTGTCATTAAACAAAAACAAAATCAAAACTCTTGCTGATGGTGGTAATAAGAGAGCAAAGAGTTTAGAAAAGCTTGTTGAAGAGCCAACAAAATTTTTATCAACTGTTCAAGTTGGTATTACAATGGCGGGATTTTTTTCTAGTGCGTTTGCTGCCACTGGTCTTTCAAATCAATTTGCGGCGTTTTTAAGCAAATATAATATACCATATACAAGTCAGGTGTCTTTGGTTGTTATAACTATTGCTTTGTCGTATTTCACTCTTGTATTTGGGGAATTATTTCCAAAACGTATAGCGCTTCAGAAATCTGAAACCATTGCTATGCTATCTGTAGTACCAATCCTATATGTATCTAAAGTAGTGCGTCCGTTTGCTAGTTTACTTACTATGTCTACAAACTTATTATCCAAAATTACTGGTCTTGGGAAGAATAATTCAGAGGAAAAAGTATCAGAAGATGAAATAAAATGTCTTGTAGAAATTGGACAAGAGGATGGAACAATAAATGAAACTGAAAAAGATATGATAAATAGTATCTTTGATTTTAATGATAAAGTAGCAAGAGAGATCATGACTCCAAGGACAGATGTATTTATGATTGATATAAATGTTCCTGTGTCTGAACTACTAGATGAACTATTAGAAGAAAAATATGCTAGAATACCAGTGTATAATGATGATAAAGATAATATTATTGGCATACTATATATGAAGGATTTTATAATTGAAGCTAAAGAAAAAGGTTTTGATAATGTAGACATAAGTAAAATTTTACATGTACCATATTTTGTTCAAGAGAGTAAAAAAATAGATGTGCTATTTAAAAAACTTCAAACTTCTAAAAACCATATGGCTTTACTCATAGATGAATATGGTGGCTTTGAAGGAATAGTAACAATTGAAGATATTGTTGAAGAAATAATGGGAGAAATCGAGGATGAATATGACGATGAAGAACCAGAATTTCAAAAAATTGATGATAATACCTATGTAGTAAAGGGGCTACTTCCATTAGATGATCTTAATGATCATTTGGATTTGAATTTAGTTTCTGAAAAATGTGATACTGTAGGTGGATTTTTAGTTAGTTTAATGGGAAGCATACCTAAAATAGGAGAAGAAAAAACTGTTGAGTATGAAAATGTTGTTTTTAAAATAGAAGAAGTGAAAGAAAAAAGAATCGAAAAAATAAAAATATATATAACAAATAAAATTTTACAAGAATGCTAAAAATAATTTAGGTAGCTTAAAAAAATAATAAGTCAATATTCGCTTGTTTTGATTTGCTATTTTTTTCAGACGCCTTACGAGATTGTTATGGGAAGGTTAGAGAATGATTACTTTTATTAATGTTATTATTGTACTTTTGCTAGTTTTTATGAATGGATTTTTTGTAGCTACTGAATTTGCAGTTATAAAGGTGAGAAAATCTAGGATAGAAACATTGGCATTTGAAGGAAAAAAAGCTGCTAAAAATACCTTGAAAGTTATTAATAATTTAAACTCGTATTTATCAGCTTGTCAGTTAGGCATAACATTAGCATCGTTAGGTTTAGGCTGGATTGGAGAGCCAGCCTTTGCAGGAATGTTAATGCCGATATTTAGTTTTTTTTCCATGCCGAGTAGTGCAGTACACTCTATTTCTGCTATTGTAGGTTTTGCACTTATAACTGCACTTCAAATTGTACTTGGAGAATTAGCACCTAAATCTATATCTATTATAAATACAGAAAAAATAGCTATGCTTACGGCGCTACCGCTTATTATGTTTTATAAGTTAACTTATCCAATAATGTTAGCTTTCAACCACAGTACCAGCGTAGTGTTAAAATTGTTTGGTATTACACAAGTAAGAGAACGTGATGTTGCGCATACTGATGAAGAAATTAAATTGTTAGTGGAAGAGAGCTATGAGCATGGCCTAATAGACAAGACAGAAATGACCTTTGTTGATAATATATTTGATTTTTCAGAAACAACTGTTAAGGAAATAATGATACCACGTACGGATATGGAATGTATTTATGTTGAAGATTCTTTTGAAGAAATTATGGAAACAACTTTAAAAGAGCAAATGACTAGATATCCAGTATGCAAGGATAGCAAGGATAATGTTATAGGTCTCATACACATTAAAGATTTATATAAGATGAAGATTGAAGGTACAGATGATAGTTTAGAAAAAATTATTAGAGAAATTAAGTTTGTTCCAGAATCAATGTCTATCAGTGAATTATTAAAGCTTATGCAGAAGGAAAGAGCTCAAATGGCCATAATTATTGATGAATATGGTGGCACAGCAGGACTTGTAACTATAGAGGACATATTAGAAGAAATTGTTGGTGAAATTCAAGATGAATTTGATGAAGAAGAAAATGAGGAAATAAGTAAGAATGATGATGGAAATTATGTTGTAGATGGAAAAGTTATTCTTGAAGATATTAATGAACTTTTAGAAACTAATATTGAATCTGAAAATATAGACACCATTGGAGGTTGGATTTATTCACAATTAAATTCATATCCACAAGTAAATGATAAGGTTGTTTATAAAGAGTATGAGTTTATGGTAATAAAATGTAACAGAAAAAGAATAAGTAAAGTATTAATTAAGGCATCTTCAACAAAATAATAGGTCCATCTAGCGGCTAATTTCGTGTACTACTGCGTCAGCAGAACCCGCTAAGACTACTTAGTATTAACGGAACCTGTTTCCTTGTAGTACGCAAAATTATCTCGCAATATGGACTTGTTATTTTTTTTCAGATGCCTAAGAATAGTGAAAATGCCTAAGAGGAATAGCTTAAGATAAACGAGGAGGTAACACATGAATCCAATAGAAAGTATTTTGAAAGAATATCCATTAATGATTTTAGATGGAGCATTAGCCACAGAACTTGAAAAACGTGGATTAGATATAAATGATGCTCTTTGGTCTGCTAAGGTACTTGCAGAAAATCCAGAAGTGATACGTCAGGTTCATTATGATTATTTTGCTTCTGGAGCTGATTGTGCAATTACTGCCAGTTATCAAGCAACAATTGAAGGTTTTCAAAAGAGAGGTTACAGTGAAGCTGAAGCTGTAGCTCTTATAAAAAAATCTGTTGAACTTGCATTAAAGGCTAGAGAAGATTTTTGGAGGGAACCATCAAATAGAAAAAGCAGACCATATCCAGTAGTAGCAGGTTCAGTGGGACCATATGGAGCATATCTTGCAGATGGTTCTGAATATCGTGGTGATTATAAGCTTACAGAAAAGGAACTAATGGATTTTCACAGACCAAGAATAAAGGCACTGGTTGAATCTGGGACAGACATTCTTGCTTGTGAAACAGTACCAAGTTTTGTAGAAGCTAAGGCAATTGCAAAACTATTAGAAGAGTTTAAAGGCATTTATGCTTGGATTAGCTTTAGCTGCAAAAATGATTTTGAAATAAGTGATGGAACTAGCATTTTTCAGTGTGCAAAGTGGCTAGAAGATTTTGAAAGTATAGCAGCTATTGGAATAAATTGCACTGCACCAAAATATGTTCCATCATTGATTGGTGAGATAGCAAAAGGTTCATCAAAATTTATTGTAGTCTATCCAAATTCAGGTGAAGAATACAATGCAGAAAGTAAGGATTGGCATGGTGAGTGCTCCAGTGATGCTTACGGGTTAAGTGCTAAACAATGGTATGAAGCTGGTGCAAAATTAATTGGTGGGTGCTGTAGGACTAGCCCTAAAGATATACAAGCAATAGCAGCTTGGGCGAGGAAGTAAAGAATTTATGTGTAATAGTATTACTGAAAATATGCTTTTGAAGGATGTTTTGTTAAATGTTGATATGCTAGAATGTTTAAGAAGAAAAAGTGCAGATATAATATTTGCTTCAACTAGTGGAGTATTAATATATGATAGACAATCTAAAGCACATATGATGTCTGCAACAAATATGGAAACAGCAGAAGTTATAATTGAACAAATTCCGAAAGACGTGAACATGTTAGTGGGACACCAAGAAATGTATTATGATTTACTAATGAAAAAATTTCATTTTGAAGATAAGATGGTATGTTTTAATGCAGTGTATATGAAAGACATACCTATAAAAATTCCAAAGTGTTTAGCTGAAATTAGTATGTTAACTGAAGAATATATAGATGATGTAATGAAAAATTATTCTAAGGCAGATGTGATGGATAGGGCATACATAGAAAATAGAATAAAGAATAAGGCAATGTATGGTGCATTTATTGATGGCAAGATATGTGGATTTATAGGGATTCATGAAGAAGGATCAATTGGAATGTTAGAAGTATTGAAAGATTATAGAGGAATGGGCATTGCAAAAGTACTTCAAGCAGTGTCAACTAATGATGCACTTAAACAGGGAAGATACCCCTATGGACAGGTTGTTAAAGGCAATGTTCCATCAATGAATTTGCAGAAAAAACTTGGTTTTGAAATTTCTGAGGGGAATGCTTATTGGTTGTTTAGTAATTAGTTATTCAAATAGCGTCAAATCCTGTTAAAAAATGTGGGCAGCTAATTAATAGTTGCCCACATTTTCTACTTTTACTCCGGTAAGAATGAGCGCATATACTATTGAAAATAATAGTCCTAATATTTATGGTATAATGAATCCATATGTAATATAAGTGGCTAGGGAGATTTTGCTAATGGATAAAAATACTTTACTACAAATATTTAATGAACAGACAAGTGGAAAAAATCATTCTAATGGATTAAGAGTTCTTAAAAATGATCTAGTAGCTTCAATTGAAATTGAAACTGAAGATGATTTAATAAGTATAAATTCAAAGGTGATTTCAGAAGAGCTTTTTAATGAATATAATACAAAAATTGAAATGGATACTTCAAATAAGTCTATTATGTCCACTTATTGCAGTTGTATAGACTTTGAAAATAATGAATTTAGAAAGGAAAACTACTGCTGCAAACATCTTGTGGCAACCTATTATAAGGCATTAGAAGAGCTAGAAAAACATCCTTTGTTAAATAAACTTAAGCCACAAAAAGTGTTTAATGTTAAAACTGGAAGGGATACACTTTCTATTTTACTGGGTGAAGATGAAGGGAAAAAAGAAATCAAAATAGAGGTCTATATAAATAAAGGTCAGTGGGATAATAAGCTGTGTTGTGAATTTAAAATTGGTAGTAGGTCTATGAATTCAAATAATCTTTATGTTTTAAAGGATATAAACCAGTTTTTATTTGCAATGTACAGTAACACTCCAGTTACTTATGGTAAAAATTTCACACTGAGTATGAAGGAAGATAAATTAAGTACAAGGGATAAAAAACTTTTAGATTTTATTCAAATGATAGTAAGCATTGAGAATAATTTTGGGAATGTAAGCAAAAAAAGAGAAACCTACATAGATGGGAAGTACCTTCACATACCTAATTATTTAGTAAGAGAATTTTTTCTTTGTATAAAAAATCACAGAGTTTATTTAAATGAAGGTTTTTTGTCTAGAGCTTGTGAAACGGAAATAGTTGAAACTGAGCCAAATATAGAATTTGATTTAAGAACTGTAAAGGATGATTATATTCTTTCGGTGAACGGAAGAATGCCAGAGGTATTAGGCTCAAGAAATAACGCATTTTTATACGGAACAACTATATATATACCAAATTATGAGTACTGCCAGAAGATTGAGGGGTTCCTCAAGGTTTTTAATGAAGCAAGTAAGGTGACACTTCCAGTAGCTAGCGAAGATACTATACTTAGAAAGCTTATTCCAGAATTAAATACATTGTCAAGTTATGTTAACTTATCAAAACCTATAAGAGAAAAAATTGTTACAGAAAAATGTGAGTTTAAATTTTACTTTGACAAAGAAGGTAATGAAATAACGTTAGTTGCAAAGGTTAAATATGGGGCTTATGAATTTAATATATTTGAGGATTGCATTGAAAAAATTATATACAGGGATTCAAAAAAAGAAGTTGAGGTTCTTGGAAGTTTAAGAACTTTAGGTTTTGAGGAAATGGGTAATAAGCTTTATCTACTTTGGGGAGACGACTATGTTTTTAAATTTTTCAAAAGTGAGGTGCTAAAACTTCAAAAAATAGGAGAAGTGTTTTATTCTGAAAACTTTAAGGGAATTAAGTCACTAGGAACAAAAAGCATTACTGGAAGCATAAAAACAGGAAAATATAATTATTTTGAAATGGACTTTATAATAGAAGATATACCTTCAAAGGAAACCACTGCTATATTAAGGGCTTTTAGAGATAATCTTAAATATTATAAGTTAAAAAGTGGTGAATACCTTGATTTAGAAGAGATAGAGCTTAAAAAGTTTCTGAAACTTATAGATTCAGTGTCACCTAAAGAGATAAATGATAATCATTTGGAGATATCCAACAATAGGGGTATTTATTTAGATGAATACATGGAAGAAAATAAAATTAGGTATGTTAAGGGACGCACAGAGCTTAAAAAAATAAGAAACAAGCTTAAGGATATAGAGAAGCTTACATTTAAAGAACCTAAAGATATAAAAGGACATTTGAGAGAATATCAAAAAATAGGGTTTAACTGGTTTAAGACGCTAGATTATCTTGGTTTTGGTGGGATTCTTGGAGATGAGATGGGTCTTGGAAAAACTTTTCAAGCAATAACCTTTTTACTTTCAAGTAAAGACAGCAGGTCATTAATTGTAACGCCAACTTCTCTAGTTTATAATTGGTCAAATGAATTTGAAAAATTTGCTCCCAAAATGAAGGTTGCAATTGTTAATGGTGTTAGAAGTGAAAGAGAAGAAATAATTAAAAATATAGAAAAGTATGATGCTGTTATAACTACATATAATCTTCTAAAAAGGGATTTAGATATATATAATACAGTGGAATTTGATTACTGCATCATAGATGAGGCGCAATATATAAAAAATCCACATTCTCAAAATGCTACAAGTGTTAAAAGTATAAAGGCAAAGAGAAAATTTGCATTATCTGGTACACCAATAGAAAATTCAGTTATGGAGCTTTGGTCAATTTTTGATTTTGTAATGCCAGGGTATTTGTACGATGAAAAAACATTTAGCGTAAAATATCATAAGAAGATTAAAGAAGAACCAGAAGTTATTGAGGATCTTAACAGGAGGGTAAAACCATTTATTTTAAGAAGAAAGAAAAGTGAAGTTATAAAAGAACTTCCAGATAAAATTGAAAAGACACTCTTTATTAAACTTGAAGATAAGCAAAAAGATGTATATGCAACTTATGCCAAACATGCGCTGGAGCTTATAGAAAAAAAAGTTAAAGAGGATGAATTTAAAAATAGTAAAATTGAAATTCTTGCTTACATAACAAAATTAAGGCAGCTGTGCCTTGATCCGTCTATAATCATGGAAGAATATACTGGCAGCAGTGCAAAGATAGAAGCACTTACAGAACTTCTTACACAAAGTATAGATGAAGGCCATAGAATATTGGTGTTTTCGCAATTTACCTCAGTTTTAAAAAACATTGGTAAAACCATAACTAGAGAGGGTATTAGTTATAGTTATCTTGATGGTTCAGTTCCTTCTCAAAAGAGAATGGATATGGTAGATAGATTTAATAAAGGAGAAAACTCAGTTTTTTTAATAAGCTTAAAGGCTGGAGGTACAGGGTTAAATTTAACTTCAGCAGATATTGTAATTCACTTTGATCCCTGGTGGAATCCAGCTGTAGAAGATCAGGCAACAGATAGGGCACATAGAATAGGACAGGAAAATGTTGTAGAAGTAATAAAACTTGTTGCTAAAGGCACTATTGAAGAAAAAATAATATTACTTCAAGAAGAAAAGAAAAAATTGATAGATAGTCTACTTGGGGAGGAACTTTCAGGAGAACAAGGCATTTCAGCGCTATCGGGAGATGAAATTGTTAATTTATTTAAGTGATTTATACAGATTTATAAGGATACTTATTTTTAATTGTGTGAAAATTTATAAATCTCTTGCTTTATATTCAAAATAGGTCTATAATAAAGATAACTTAAATGAATCGTAAATAATGTAACACAGATATATTTCAATGGAGTACTAATAAAAGTAGTATGTTAATATCGAAATTTTGTTGGTGTATTATTACAAAGAGTTTAAGAAAAATAAAATTTCGGAGGTACTTAGTTATGACTGGTACAGTAAAATGGTTTAATGGACAAAAAGGATTTGGATTTATTACAGGAGAAGATGGAAATGACGTTTTCGCACATTTCTCAAAAATAAATTCTGATGGTTACAAATCACTTGAAGAAGGACAAAAAGTTTCTTATGATGTAGCTGAAGGCCCTAAAGGACCACAAGCTGAAAACATTACTGTTATCTAATTAGAAAATGTTTTACCCGATAAAGAGGATTCTCTTTATCGGGTTTTTTGTACGTCCAGAATGTAATGAAATACTTAGATATTTGTGGTATATTATGGAGGAAGGCATATTTTAGAAAGAAGGTAAATTTGATGATTTTAATTAAAAATGGGAAAATACTTACAATGGAAGGAAAGACTTATGAAAGTGGAAGTATATTAATTGACAATGGTAAAATATTAAATGTAGATGAGCACATAACTGCTCCAGAGGGAACAGAGATTATAGATGCAAAAGGTATGGTAGTAATGCCAGGAATAATTGATGCACATTGTCATTTAGGCATGTGGGAAGATTCTATGGGATTTGAAGGGTCTGATGGAAATGAGATGACTAATCCTATAACTCCAGAGCTTAGAGCAATTGATGGAATAAATCCTATGGATGTGAATTTTAAAGAAGCCTATGAAGCCGGTGTTACAACAGTAATGACAGGTCCAGGAAGTGCTAATGTTATTGGAGGGCAATTTGCTGTTATTAAGACCTATGGAAAAAGAATTGATGACATGATTGTTAAGGCACCAGCAGCTGTAAAGATTG
>Ga0255360_1000020_pt1 | contig 51065 bp, 45 predicted proteins | sample GFST50metaG_FD_186004 | JGI IMG/M metagenome (GOLD analysis project Ga0255360, IMG submission 186004) | Peat soil microbial communities from Stordalen Mire, Sweden - G.F.S.T50 | ecosystem: Environmental > Terrestrial > Soil > Wetlands > Peat | place: Sweden: Norrbotten County, Stordalen Mire... | reverse complement strand
CCTTTTCATATCATTATTATTCTATTTTTTCAAAACACAGTAAGGCATCTAAATACTCACCATCTTTAACAAGCTTGTCCCTATAAGGGTATGCCATTTTATTATTTTTGTCAATATATTCTTTTTTATTTGTTATTTGCAATTTATAACAAAAAAACGGATACAGTCAAAATCAGCAATCAAGCAAGGGCTGCTTTGCATTCTTCAACAGTTGTAGCTTCACAAAATAGTGCTTCTTCAAAGAAGGCAGCTATGCCATCTCTGACAGGTCTAACTGAAGCACAAATGCATAAACTAGTGTCAAATGGTACCATTACTACAGGTCAAGTGCAGGTGGAACTAGCAAAGATGGCAGCGGCCAAAAATTCAGGTTCTATAACTTCAACACATCAAAACAATGCACATGGAATTGATTTATATGCTTAATAGTAAATAAAAGTAAGAGTAAGAGAAATTTAGACTAAATAAAAACTACTACTTATTATACGAGTAGTAGTTTTTTGTATGTAATTTTTGCCCAGAATCTATAGTATAAACTTCTCTATGCCTAAAGCTATACCATCATTATGTACTGTATCAGTCACCTTATTAGCATAACTTTTAATTTCATCACTAGCATTTCCCATAGCTATGCCACATCCAACTGTAGACAACATTTCTATATCATTTCTTGCATCACCAAAAGCATAACTATTTTCTATATCTACATTTAAATAGTCCAGTACTTTTAGAATTCCAGTAGCTTTTGTATTTTTTTTAGAATTAAATTCAAAATACTTTTGCTTTGAATTTGGAATATAATCATGATTATCATTTATTAGAGATGAACAATAGTCTATACCCTTTTTATTTTCGCATAACATCTCTATTTTATAGGCATGTACATCTTCAAGCTTATAGTTACTTTCTAAATACTTTTTAGATATACTATGCATATCATAAAGTAAATGCAATTCTTTATGTTCTTCTTTAATATATGAATATACTTCTCCTTGTAGGCTGTATTGAATGTTAAATTCTTCAAAGTTATGAACTAAGTCTTTTAGAATATGTTTTTCAATTGGGTCCTTATGAATAAATTTATCCTTAACTTTTACCTGTGCTCCATTTGTAAGAATAAAGCCATCAAATCCAAAATTTAATAAAGCTTCATTTAAAAATGCATAAGGTCTACCTGTTGCAATGAATGCATAATCTCCATTTGCTTGTAATTTACCAATTGCTTTTTTAACTCTAGGAGTAATATCTGTTAATCCATTTACACAATCTAATAATGTTCCATCTATATCAAAAAATATTGCTTTTTTCATAATCCCATCTCCTGCCAAAATAATGTTCTAATCTTATAGATACTTCTACCTATACAAAACAAATCCAATAACTCCAGAAATAATAGTAAGTGCTATAGGATCCACCTTATATTTATAAGCACAAATAAAAACACCTAAGCAAATAATAATACTTTTATAATCTATGAAAGATCCGTTTGCTACTATAAATGCTGAAGCAGCAACTAGTCCAACTGTAACTGGCAAAATACCTGAAAAAGCATTTTTTACATATTCATTTTCTTTAAATTTCAAGAAAAATGTGGTTACTAGAATCATTATTATAAATGTAGGTAGTATTATTCCTAAATTCGCCAATAAGCTTCCCCAAATACCTCCCACCTTATATCCTACGTAAGTAGCACCATTAATTGCTATTGGGCCTGGAGTTACTTGAGATATAGCAACCAAATCAGTAAATTCTTTTGGTTTTAGCCAAGTGTTATTCATTACAACTTCCTGCCTTAAAAGTGGAAGAAGAGCATTTCCTCCTCCGAAAGAAAAGGTTCCCATTTTCAAAAATTCCCAAAATATTTTTAAATATATGTTCATTTATTTACCCTCCTTTTTACAAATGCTCCGTAAAGAATCCCCATTATCGCTGAAACAATAATTAAATATATAGGAGTTACGTTGAAGATTACTACTAGTACAATTGTAATAATAGGAATAATGATTGTTTTTCTATTAATTTTTGTGCTTTTCCCAATTGTTAACGCTGGCACTGCAAGAAGAGCTACCACCGCTGGTCTTATTCCCATAAATACACCCTGAACAATTTTATTATCATTCATATTAGTAAAATATATAACTATTACTATTATGGCCAAGTATCCTGTAAAAATTGACCCCAATACAGCACATATACTCCCAGGTATTCCTGCTACTCTATAACCTACATAAGCAGAAGCATCTATTGCAATAGGTCCAGGTGCCGTTTGTGCAAGTGCCAGCATATCTACAAAATCCTCTTTAGAAATCCACTTTTTTTCATGTACAGCTTTCTTTTCAATTAATGGTATCATAGATGGACCTCCTCCTACTGTAAAGGTACCAATCTTAAAAAAAGTAATAAATAAATCCAACAATATATTCATATTTTTCACCTTACCTTTATTCGACATTGTTTATTTTATCTACCTTTATTATATAAAAAATATTACCATATTAAAAATACTTATAATATATCTAATTCATATGATAAAAGTATGGGAAAAAGAATATAAGGCATATTCAAGAAAATAGCAAGTCAATATGCTAATATATTTCTTGAATATGCCTAAAAAATAGCCTTTTAGCTCTATTGTTTTTGTAACCCTCTTACAGGTTTATGCATATCATCTGTATCTTTTTCATTTATAACTGAATTTGCAGACTTAGAATTTTTACTTTTGTTATCATTTCTTTTGTTCTTTTCTGATTTACCTTGCATTATTTTCACCTTCCTTAATAATTGTATTCCCAAAGGTTAATGAAAATATTCATTCCTAGTTTGCTTCCTTTAGCTCTGAAAGCATCCTAGTTTTTTCTCCAGCAGAGTATATATACAGTCTATGTAAGGGTCTTGTCATTGCAATGTATAGAAGCTTTACATCCAAAGGGTCTGTAGAATACTCATTTTTACTTGCATTTGCAATAATAACCACATCAAATTCAAGTCCTTTAACTAAATAGGATGGAATTAGTACTAATCCTCCAGAGTATTCATTTTCATTTCCATTAATTATTTTCAAATTTAATCCATAACCCTTTAAATCTGCTTTAAGCTCTTTACACTCCTGCAAGGTTTTGCAAATAATTGCTGCAGATTTGAAGCCGTCCTCTTTAAACCTAGAAATTTGAGCTGCTATTGTACTTGCAACTTCCTTTAGACTTGATTTTTCAATTACCTTTACCTCCTCACCATGTCTTATAACTGGCTTTGAAGGTGGCAACTTTGAATCATTTAAAAATTTAATAACTGAATTCGCTGCTTCCATTATTTCAATAGTAGTTCTATAACTCTGTTCCAAGGTAAGCATGGAATAATTATCCTTACCAAATATGTTTTCAGAAACACTTTCCCAATCATTTATACCCCTGTAGGAATAAATTCCTTGACATAGATCTCCCAAGATAGTAAAGGAGTTACCACCAATGAGTTTTTTTAGAATAAACAATTGAAACTCACTGAAATCCTGAGCTTCATCAATTACAACATGTCTTACATCAAGCTTTTCCTGAAGGCCATTAATCATATATTTCATATACATCAATGGTGCTAAATCCTCCAAGTCTATTTCATTTTTATTTAAATTATATAAGCTATCAACTCTTATTTGTTCTGCTATAGCTTCATCAATATATGGCGAGCACAGATTGCAAAATAAAACTTTGTCACTTAATAATTGTTTATAGTATTCTAATGGGGATAAGGTGGTGAACTTAGATAAGTACTCTTTAATAATGGTTTTAGAGTGTTTTTTAACTTTTTCAATAAGCATATCACGCGTATCAGCAAGTTCAATAATTAACATCCTTCTATCTGGTGAATCTTCCATATTTACTCTTGCCGTCTCTATTTTTCTATCATATTCACTTTCAATTTCTTCAATGATAGGTCCCTTTTTCTGTTTCAAGGTATTTACCAAAGTCTTCTTTATTTCATTAATTCTATGTATCATGGGAAGATGCTTATAATCCTTGCAGAAAAAAGTATTTATTCTTTCATATTCTATTAATATAAAGCTACCTATTTTAAAGTCTTCTTTAGGCACAAAGCTTCTTTCAATAACATTTATGTAGTCCTCTAGTACATTTTTAAAGTCTAGTGAAGATTTAATGGAAGAGATTCGTTTTATTTGGTTACTTTTAGAATCTTTATTACTTACCAGAATAGAAAGTTTATCATAGGGATTTTTAAGCTTTAACTTTTTACCTATAATGTTTATGGCAAAGTCTTCAAATGTGGTTTGAAGCACGTTTTCAACTCCGAGATCAGGAAGCACTTCAGAAATATAACTTAAGAAAAACCGATTAGGTGCTATTATCATGAAATTTTTGGGACTTAAGGTCTTTTCATAATTATACAAAAGATAAGCAATTCTATGTAAAGCTATGGTTGTTTTACCTCCACCTGCAGCTCCCTGTACCACTAAAGACTTCCACATATCAGCCCTTATTACCTGATTCTGCTCTGCCTGAATGGTTGATACAATGTCCTTGAGCCTTTTATCTTTACTAGAACCTAGGGCTGCTTGAAGAAATTCATCATTGGTGGTTATGTCAATATCATAAATCTCCTTTAATTCAGCACTTTCGATAGTATATTGTCTTTTTAATTTAATTTGGCCTTGTATTTCACCCTCAGTACTTTTATATAATCCATTACCAAGTCTTCCCTCATAGTAAAGGGTTGCTACCGGTGCACGCCAGTCAATAATAATCAGCTCCTGGTCTTCATTTCTTAATAAAGATATCTTACCAATGTATAGCTTTTGAACTATATCAGTGCCATCTTCAATAAAATCCACTCTGGCAAAATAAGGTTTTACCATACTTTTGTTTAGATTTTTCAGCCTTTGTTCTAAGGATTCCTGAAGGGTTGAATTGATTAGCAATTCATTGTATTGTTCCGCATTATCAGAATTGTAATGCCTTATGCTGTATTCAACTTCTTTGTCAATTTTAGATTTTTCCTTTTGCACCTTTTCATTATAACCATTTATGTATTTTAGGGTATAAGACAGATTTTTAAGTTCATTATTATAATCAGGATGATTTAGTGCAGACATTTTTTCACCTCCTAAACTTCTATTATATTATATTTTATTCCATTTATCAATATTTTTTTCATACAAGTTAATAGATGTCATGTTTTTTTGTTTAAAACGTAATTGTTTTTAATGTTATTTTCAATAGGTTTAGCTTATAGATATTAATTAATACTCTTAAAATTATGCTAAGTATAAAAAAATTTTAAATGCCCATAATAATATTAAAATTATTTTTCAACTTGTTTTTTAAGTCGCTTCTTTAGTTCTACATGTACCATATTTAAATATATTAGAAACAATTTTGTTATTACTTGTAAGTGTAAGATAGTTTTAATTTTGGATAAAATAAGGGAGGATATTGACTATGAAAAAAAGTTTAACAAAGTTATGCGTCATGTTCTGTGTAATAATACTGACAGTTGGTATTATTACTGGATGTGAGGCATCCTCACAAAACTCAGGCAAAACTACTGGTAGCACAGCAGGAGTAGAAGGTCCAGATTCAAGTAAAAAGATAAATACACAAGGTGCAAGAAACGAATGGCTAAATGTACCCTATGCAACTAACTCGTCATCTGAAAAGCTTGATATTTATTTACCTAATACAGGTAAAGGTCCTTTCCCTGTAATTGTAGCTATTCATGGTGGTGGTTTTTTAAAAGGAGATAAACATACTGGTGAAGTGAACCCAGAACTTCAAGGACTTAATAGAGGTTACGCTGTTGTTTGTATTAACTACAGATTAAGCACAGAAGCAAAATGGCCAGCACAAATTTATGATGCAAAAGCAGCTATTCGATTTATCAGAGCTAATGCAAGTAAATATAACCTAAATCCTAAAAAAATTGCTGCATGGGGAGATTCTACAGGAGGTAATCTTGCATCACTTTTAGGAACCTCTGGTGGTGTACTCTCAACTGAAGATCTTACTATGGGAAATGCAAATCAATCCAGTGCTGTAGAAGCAGTGGTAGATTGGTTTGGACCAATTAATTTTTCAACAATGGATGCTCAAAATAAAGCTAGTGGAATAAAATCTAAGGTCAACACTGTACTTGTTCACAATGCAGCAAATTCACCAGAATCAAAAGTAATGGGCAAAGCCATAACTTTAGCTCCTAGTTTGGTAAAAACAGCAAACCCAGAGACATATATTACTCCGGATGACCCACCATTCTTTATTGAGCATGGTACACTAGATTCAAAAGTACCTGTACAGCAATCTGTAAATTTTGCAACTGCTTTACAAAAGGTGCTTGGTAAGAATAAAGTAACATTAATGGTATTTAAAGATGCCGGACACGGCGGTAGCCAATTTAAAACCTCTGGAAATATGAATATAATATTTAATTTCCTTGATAAATATTTAAAATAATATTTTTAGTTTTAAAAAAAACCATACAGCAATTGTAGATATTCACCTACAGTTCTGTGTGGTTTTTTATGGTTAATTAATATTTTTTTATTTTTTTCAAAGATTTTCCGTTTAAAGTTGTATAATGGTATAAATACATATTTTACTAGGTGGTGAATTTTAATGAAGTTTTCATTTACAAAGAAACATAGCTCAACTTTTATAACAAATTTAACTGTTGTTAGTATTGTAGTTACAGTTATGCTGTGCTTCATTTTTCTGCATTGGAAGACTACTATTTTAAATAATGAAGCAATGAATAGAACAAACATAAAAAATGCTACTATATGCCTTTCTAATATATTAACATAACCAATTCAATAAGGCATATGTGATCATTCTTTCTTGCCAACATATAAATAATGTTCACAGCTTGCGAAAGTATTTGAATCCTCTGATAATTTGTATATTATTTTTATGTATTTTTCAAATTCATCTTGGGATAACTCATTTATTTTTTCTTCTACCATTGATGGTAAACCCTCAACACCTACAAAAGCTAGTTGTTTCAAATTAAACTTACTCATAAAATCTTTAGCCTCTTGTGGCTTAATAAAATATGCAGTGGTAAAGCCTTCTTCATAAGAATTTATTCCATTCTCTAGATACTTTAATGCCTGATTTTCATCTTTTAATTTTTCTGGACCATTTTTGAGAATATCTACTAATGGTGCATAAGCAGATATAAATGAAGCAATTAGCTGATAATTCTAGAGCACTACCATGAACAAATCTCTCAAGTTTTACTTTATGTTCATTCGCTTTTTCCTTAGCTATTTCTATATGTTTTTTTGCTAAATCAAGTAATATCACTTTATGACCTTTTGAAGCTAAGTAAATAGAATATTTCCCTGGTCCACCACCTATATCTAAAATTCTTGAGTTACTTGACACATATTTATCTATATATTTCTTTGTTATCTCAAATTCCACTTTATGCCTTTCAAGTCTTTGCCATTCGTCGTAACTGTCATAATAGTTTTCTACTTGCTTAATTTCTTCCATTTTGATTCCCCCTCGGCATATTCAAAAAAATAACTAGTCAGCATTCTAGTCTATTTTGCGTCATGCTGCGTCTACAATACCACTTCGGCTTTATTCCATCCATAATACACTTGTAACAAGTCTTGGATACAATCTGCTTCCTCTTGGCAAGCCGTCATCACTATTAACCTGATCCGTAGCTCCATCTTCACTGCAGCCTACCTGCTGCCAAGTGGCATGAACCCTGTCCCATTCAACTTCACTTTCACCATAATCTATATGAAGTATTTCTTTAATTACATGCTGGCAAAGATATATTTTACTGTTCCATGTATTTTTACTTGTAGATGACAATTTCCACCCTCCAGATACCTCGTCAATACAGCATCCTTTTTTTAGTACAGTATTTATGTGTGTTTTAAGGGTTTTTATAAATTCACTAAACATACCAGTTTCACTTACATATTCCTTATAATCTATTTCATAGGGGTATATAAGTGCCTCAACTACAGGAATTATTCTTGATGTATTTCCATCTTCAAAAACCGCAGGTATATAATTATTTTTACTATCAAATTTACTTACTATAGTTTCTGCAACTTTTTTTGCCCTATTTATAGCTTTATCTGAAAGTTCTTCAAGTTTTGTATTTATAAATACACAATTAAGTACAACATATGCTGCCCATGTCTTTACTCCAAGATATAAATTATTTCTTGACTGACCAAGACTTACATCAAGACTGTCGTAAGTAGTTATCTCACTGCCACTTCTGCACCTTTCACTATCCACATCCATTATTCCATCAAGATTACTGTCTCTTAGCACAAGTGATTCAAAACACTGTTTAAAAATTTCTATATTTTTACTTAGCCATTCCTCATCCTGCAATTTTAAAGCATACACAGCTCCTGTAAGTATCCAATTCAGTAATTCTTCATGAGTCATATAACTAAAGCATCCCTTAAGGTCAGGTAATTCATAGGCGGAATATCCTTTAGGTGAAAATCCATTTGAAACTCCCATGTCGTGAGTAAAAGACATGCCCATCTGATCATAATAACTATACCTTTCTACAAATAGATCAAGAGTATTTCTTATTGTCCATGGATGAAATTTCATTTCCCAGAATACATGGTCTACAGTAAGATCAAAGGTATTCATCATAATGTATTCACCTTCATTTAAAATCCATAAAGGTCTTCCATCTTTCCCTTTCAGAAGTTCACTGCTGGCATAATAACTGTGAGTAGCATGAGCAATTAAAAATTTTCTGTATTCGTTTAAATTGCTGCTCTCAAGCTCTTTATCTCTTTCTTCAGCTTTATTAATATAGTAAGCTTTATTTTCAAGAGCAAATTTTAATACATCTTCTAGAGAATCAAATAAGTCAGAATAATAAAACCCAGAATTTATGCCTGTTGTTATATCTCCTGCCTGATATGTTGCAAGTGCAATAGTATAGGTCTTTAAAGTTCCTGCAGGTACCTTAAAAATCAGCGAAGGTGCTCTTCCAAGTCCATGATTTTGATAATTTCCATCTGCCCATGAACTTAGTATATCCAGTCTTGAAAGTTCCATTACATCTTCACAATTTTCAATGCCAAATCCATAACTTCTTTCACTTGCTGCCCCTAGATAGAGATTATCAGTAGTTTCTGAAATTCTTCTTTTAGGTCCTTCCATACCAAATATCATCTCTGCATCAGAATTGCCTTTTCTGTTGTCCAAAGTTATTTTTGCAAATATTACAGGCGCAAAAGAATATTTTTTTTCTATTTTATTCATGCTCATTGGATCTTTGACATTTCCAAAAGGAGTGATAATAGAAAAACTAAAATCACCTACGGACCACTTATCCAAAGCCCAGTTAAGCTCTCTTTCTATATCTTCCTCTTTAAAAAACTCAATGCTTTTTTTAACATTTGTATTTGATATTTCTCCAGTAAACTCTTTCTCTGCACCATTTTCAACCTCATTACAAAATGGGAGAAGCTTTATATTACCGTCTTTTTTATATCCAATATATATATTGTTACTTGGAGGTCGTACATCATTTAGTACGAACCCTCCACCTTTGCCAAATTTACCTAAAACAACACTTGAAAAAGCTCCAAATGCACTGTGATGTACATGAAATGATTTGTTTTCCATAAAGCACCTTCCTAACTATAAGAACATTTATCAAATAAATTTAAAATTCTTTACGTTTATTCCTCTAGTAAGTATCAGATAAAGCTTGTGTACTCCTTGTACACAAGCTATGCTACAACTACTTGTTATCCAAGTCTGCATACTTTCAGTTTTTTCTACAGTACATACACCAATCAATTCCCCATCAATATTATCCAATCTTATTTCTATAACACCTTTACCAAATGTATTTGAAACTCGTGCTTCAAATGAATTAATATCATCACTAAAATTTACTTCATCAAACATAGTCCATTCATTGCCATTGTTACTACATACACAAGTACCGCCTTCTTTACACTCATTAATTGTAACTCCATAATAGTCATCATAATTTTCTGCTGCCGTTACCTTAGTGAGGTTCCTATATGGTATTGTTTCTCCATTGACTTTTAAAGTATCTTTTAATGCTATATTATCTGAAGATGTTCCAATCATAACTGTATAGCTTCCTGATTCAACACAAAATTTATCTCTTGTTACATCCCAAAAAGCTAACTGCTCTGCTTGTAATGTAAATTCAACTCTTTTTGTCTCTCCTGCTTTTATGTGAAGCCTCTTAAAACCTTTTAATTCTTTAGTAGGTCTTTTTACCTTTGAAGTAACCGCTGCTGTGTACATTTGTACAACTTCATCACTATCTATATTTCCAGTATTTTTTACATCTACTTGAACTGTAATTTTTCCCTGTTCGTCCATTTCACCAGAACTAAGGCTCAAATTACTATATTCGAAGTTAGTGTAAGTAAGACCATGTCCAAATGGGTACAAAGGTTTATCATCAAAATACATATAAGTTCTTTTTCCTTTTATGATGTCATAATCACTTATTTTAGGTAATTGCTCTACAGACTTATACCATGTCATGCTTAATCTTCCAGCTGGGCTGTAATCACCAAATAGTACATCTGCAACGGCATTTCCTAACTCTTGACATCCATGTGAAGCATATAGAATGGCTGGTATATTCTCATTTTCCCAATTAATTGCAAAAGGATATCCACCAACTATAACAACTATCGTATTAGGATTAGCCTTATATACTTCCTTAATTAACTCTTCCTGAGCAGGTGGTAATGTAATGTCTTTTCTATCAAATTCTTCCTTAGCATTAATCAGTGGATGATTTCCTACAAAAACTATAGCTACATCACTTTCTTTTGCAGCTTGAGTTGCCTCTTCTAACCCATCCACAACTTTGTTTATTTTGAATTTTCCTTCATTTAACTTTGAAATTTCATCTACAACACTTAGCGGTTGAGTCCCATTTTCAGTTGCAATTACTGACCTATTATTCCATGTGTTTATGGTATGTGTATCATCAATATCAGAATTAATCTTAAATACTTCTTTAACATTCCATCCCCATATGTCATCTGCATTAGCAGTAACAGAAATATCATCAGTAGTCACAAATTTATTATTAATTTGTGCCCTTAATGCAAAGCTACTCCAACCCCAATCCGTTATTTCAAAGCTTTCTCCCTTGTTATCTTTATTTGCTACAAGTTGATTTTTATCATCTTCAATAGACAAAAACTTATTATTGGCTATTGATAATATATTTACTATATCATTACCACTTTTATACAAAACAGTCTTACCTTGAAGCTTTTTTTCTATGCCTTGAAGAGGGGTAACCTTATAAGGTTGTTTACCTGTATACCAACTCCTGTATATTTCATTACCTAGAGATCCGATTACAGCAACCTTTTTAACTTTATCCTTATTTAAAGGAAGTGCATTATTCTCATTTTTTAAAAGAACAACTGACTCACGTGCCGCCTTTAAAGCTAATGCATTATGTTCTTCACTACAAAGTAGGGACTCTGGAATATTGGCATAGGGATTCAGCTCATCAGAATCAAATTGACCAAGTCTAAACCTTATTTTGAATACATTCTTTACTGCTCGGTCAAGTTCTTCTTCAGTTAATAGTCCTCTTTCAATTGCTTCTTTTGTGGATTTTATAACAAGCTCAGCTTCATCCGTCATAACATCAACGCCACTTTTTATTGCATTAGCAATGGTTTCAGCATGGGTCTCATAATATTTATGAAATTCAACAGTTTGGCTCATGTCTCCACCATCACACACTATAAATCCTGGACAACCCCATTCATCTTTTACAATCTTCTGTACCTCAGGATTTACAATACAAGGAGTTCCATTTATTTCATTATAAGCAGTCATCATGGAACCCGCTTTACCGCAAACAAAGGCTGGCTTAAATGCACGTAAATAGTATTCATATTTATTTCTTGGACTTATACTTGAGGATTCCCATATACGTCCTTCTTCTTTATTATTAGCATAAAAATGCTTTGGAGCTGGAACAAGTTTAAGATAGAAAGGATGATCACCTTGCATTCCTTTTATAAGATTAGCAGACAATTCACCTGTTAAATAGGGATCCTCTCCGTAGGCTTCCTCAGTTCTTCCCCATCGTGGATCTCTTTCCATATCAATTGTAGGTGCCCATAAAGTCAGTCCACCTTTTTCCTCTCGCCTCTTATAATATATTCTTGCTTCATCACCTATTACACTTCCTATTTTCTTTAAGAGTTCAGTATCCCATGTACTGGACAGTCCAATAGGCTGAGGGAAGACAGTTGCCTTCCCCATTTTTGTAACCACACCATGAGCTGCCTCACCGCCCACGTTATATTCTTTTATTCCAAGACGCTGAACAGCTGCTTGCTGAGTAGGTATTATTCCTATTTTTTCATCTAAAGTCATCCTTGAAATAAGATCATCAATTCTGACTTCCAGTGGTAAATCAGTATTTAAATATGGATATTCACATGCTAGCTTCTCTTCAGTAACATTTTGTGTATTCTTCTCCTGATTTTCACACATATTAACAGCTCCTAAAATCCATTAAAATTTTTTCTTATTACCAAGCATAAGCTTCTGGTGCAGCACCACCTGGACCTGGGAAAATTTCGTCCAGTCTTTTCATTACATCTTCACTAAGAACAATATCCACTGCTCTAATGGCTTGTTCAAATTGTTCCAATGTCCTTGGTCCAACAATAGGTGCAGTAACTGCAGGATTTGCAATTAACCAAGCCAAAGCTACATTGTCCTCATATTCATTCAATTCTCTACATAGCTGGCTATATTGTTCAAGCTGTTTACGTTGTCTGTTTATTCTATCATTATTCCATGTTCTTCCTTCATTAGAACTTCTATTTAAAGCGTTTCTTGCAAGTAAACCTCCTGATAATGGGCTCCACGTAACAACGCCAACCCCATGAGCTTTTGCAGCTGGAAGCACTTCCAATTCAGGTAGTCTACAATCCAAGTTATACAAATGTTGTTCAACAGTAAGTCCAAAGAAATGTCTTGCTTTAGCTTCTGCTTGAGCCACAGCTATTTGCCATCCAGCAAAGTTGCTTGAACCTACATAATCAATTATGCCCTGAGCAAAAATATTTTCAAAAGTGCCCCATAGTTCTTCCCATGAAACCCTTCTGTCTATGTGATGCATATAATAAATTTCTAAATGATCTGTCTGTAACCTTTTCATGGATGCCTCAAGATGACGACGTATTTTATAAGTGGAAAGACCTGGTGCAGAGTTTGGTCCGTCATTCACCTCATGCATATCTTCATGTACTTTTGTACCAAGAATAACTTTTTCCCTTCTTCCACCACCTTGAGCAAACCATCTTCCAATAATCTCCTCGGTAGTTCCACCGTTGTAATTATTTGCAGTATCAAAAAAATTCACCCCTGCATCAAGTGCTGCATCCATAATTTTAAAAGCTTCTTTTTCATCAGTACTTCCACCAAAATTCATTGTACCTAAGCACAACATACTAACATCCATTCCTGAACGACCTAATTTTGTGTATTTCATAATATAATCCTCCTCGTATGTTTTATAATAGTTTTTTATTTTTAAATGTTTTAAGTGCCTTATTGTAAACTGTACATTTTTTTCTAGGCTTAAAAAATATCAATTATTTGAATATAATATAAATAATTGATATAATTATATTATCATTATATCAATATAATATTTTTGTTTTCAACATGATTATATTGATACTTATATAATTATATTAACATGGACGGTGACAGAATTGAGCAATACTTATTTTCCTATAATAACAGATGAAGAAACTAATCTTCCTTTCTATTTAAAAGGAATTGGAATACAAGAAAATCAAGAACGCATTGTAAGACCTAACGGACATCCAGACTTTCACTGGATACATACCACTAAGGGAAAAGGATGTTTACTCATAAACCACAAGCAGTACATTATTTCTGAAAATATGGGTTTTTTTATACTTCCAGGCGTTTCACATGAATATTACAGGTTGGATGAAATATGGGAAACTCACTGGATTACTTTTGATGGTTTTGCAGTACAAGAGCTTCTAAAAAATACATTGCTTTCAGAAAATAGTGTGTTTTATCTTCAAGATTATCACCTTATAGAAGAAAATTTTGAAAAAATCTTAAGATTAGCTAAAATAACTAGTTCATTTAATAGATTCCAAACTTCTGTATATTTATACCAGTTTCTTATAATGTGTAGAAATTGCATAAGCAGCACTAACAGGTCAAAATTTACAAAGCAAAAACAGCTTGCTCCTGTTATCGCTTTCCTTGAAAAAAATTTTGATACAAATCCTTCATTGGAAGAAATGGCTAAGCTAATAGATGTAACCCCTCACCACCTTTGTAGATTATTTAAGGAAGAGTTTAAAATTCGTCCTTTTGTATATCTGACTAAAATAAGACTTCAAAGGGCTAAAGAATTAATGATGCAAACTGATAACTTTACGGTTAAATATGTAGCTCAAAAAATTGGTTATAATGACATTAGTTATTTTTGTTCAATTTTCAAGAAATATGAAGGAATAACGCCAACAGAGTTCAGAAATATGCATATGAAGTACTAAAATCTTTTTTTAGTACTTCATATGTAAACTCTACATTTTACTTTTTACTTCAGAAATCTTTTCTTCAATGTCTTCTCTTTTAATAACGCTTAAAAACGTAAATTTACAATCTAAAGCTTTATTTAGGTTGTGAAGTGCTTCCTCTAATCTATTCTTTTTTATAAGAGCAAGTGCATAATAATAATACGCACTTGGAAAAGATGGTGAATTTTCCATTAACTTTTCATACATTTTAATAGATCTATCATAGTTACCCATGCAATAATAATTATGTGCTACGTTATCTACTATACCAGCATCGTAGGGATTGTATTCATAAGCCTCAAGATTAAATTCAAGAGCCTTAGCATAATCACCTTTTAGAATTAAAAAATAGCCCAAATTTAGATATATTATTGTTGTCTTATAGCTATTGTATAAATTCATCAATATTTCAATTGCTTTATCTAGTCCACTTGTTTTCCAAGCAATGAGTGAGTGATTTATTTCTAGATTTATTTTATCAGTATCATTTAACTTTTTGTCTAAACAAGATTTTAATATTTCCTGAGATTTATCCAATTTGCCTTGAAGAAGTAAAAAATAACAACATGCCATTTTTATCTTTAAAGGGGAATAAAAGCACGCGGATGCCCTTTCAAAATATTTGTTAGCTTCATATGTTTTATCTGAAGCTAATTTATGATTACCTATATAATATAAAATTGCTGGATATTTTATAACTGCCACATACAAGAGAATAAAAACAATTCCTATAAATATACTGAACTTAAAAAAAATTATAAGCGTAATTATGAAAACTACAGCATGTAATATGTTCATCCTTTTCATTATAAAACCACCTTGAATAATTTATTGTTGTGAAAAAAATTAACCTTCCAATTTATTAACATCTTCATCCTTATTTATAATATTTCTATATTCTTTAGGGCTTACACCTACATACTTTTTAAATTTAATATAAAAATAGTCAATGTTTTTATACCCCACTTTTTCAGAAATAGCATATACCTTTAAGTTGTCATCCATCAATAATTCTTTTGATTTTTCTATTCTAACTATATTTAGATAATCATTAAAATGATTGTTAGTATAACTTTTAAACATCTTACCTAGATAAGCACTATTATAATTAAATATTTCTGCTAATGTTTCTAACTTAAGATTCTTATAATAATTTTTTTCTATATAGTTTAATATTCGCTCCATTATGTTTTCCGAGGAAGTGTTACATATTATTTTACTGATTCCTATACATTCCTCCTCAAGAAACAAAATTAAATGGTGCAAGCTTGTCTTCTCATATATATTGGAAATAATAGTTTCATTTGATGAAAACACCTCTTTACCATTTGAATCCTTAATATTTACCTTTTCTATAATTTTACTGAGTAAATTTAAACTTAAACCTTTTACTTTTTCAGAGGAACACTCTGATTGTTTTAATAAAACTTCTATATTACTTAATATTTCATGGAGCTTTTCCAAATCTCCTACTTCGACAGCTGTGTATAATTTTTCACTATATATATCAATCTCAAGCTTTGTCTTTTTATAACTCTCTAATTTTTCATAGGTTAATACATTCATTTCTTCATAAAAAAATCTACGTTTCATTAAGGACTCAGCCTGTTTATGGGAAATTGATATATCCCCAATATTAGATACAGCCTGTCCTAAACCTATGAATATATTTACTCTAAACTTTTGAGTTAATTCATTATATAAGTCATCTAATATCCTATAACCTATTTTATTAATTTCACTTCCTTTAAAAATTATTGTAGAATCGTCCTCTATATGCAATACATCTACATTCCCTTTATTACAAAAGTAATCATTGATATACTCATAAACCTTTCTTCTATCTTCCTTATCATCATATTTTGTTTCTATTATTGCAACTTGATATTGCTCAAAATCAAAATTCAACTCATTCATGCTAATAATATTATTATAATTTTCTATACTTTCATTTCCATCTAAAATGCTTTTTAATATTTTATCTTTAACATGTTTTTTAATCTCAGTTTCTTTTTGAATTTCATGATACAAATTATTTAACTGATTTATTAATTCATCTTCATCAATAGGCTTTAATAGATACGCACTAACTCCTAATTTAATGGCACTTTGTGCGTATTCAAAATCAGAATATCCTGTTAATAAAATTATCTTTCCCTTATACCCCCTATCTTTTATCTCTTTAATTAATTCTATACCATGCATCCCAGGCATTTTGATATCCATTAAAACTAAATCAGGTTTCAATGTTAATATTTTGTCTAATCCATCTGTTCCATCTATTCCTTCACCAATAATTTTATATCCCAATGCTTCCCAATTAATAATAGTCTTTAACCCTTCTCTCACAATAGGCTCATCATCAACTATTAATATTTTAATCATGTATTATACCCTCCCCATTTATTGGCAACTTAATAAATACTTTTGTTCCTTCATTAAGTTTACTATAAATCTCAATTCCATATTTTTCACCATAATATAATTTTATTCTTTGGTTTACATTAGATATTCCAATGCTTTTATCTGAGCCTTGGTTAAAATCATTCAAAAGTTTTAAAATATAATTTAATTTATTTTCATCAATTCCAACACCATCATCTTCTACTGAAATGACAAGCTTGCCTTTTTCTTCTGTTATATATATAGTAATTTTACCTTTTGTCTCCTTTCCTTCAAGACCATGAACAAAAGCATTTTCAACTATAGGTTCAAGGAGCAGTGGCAATATTTTATAATGTTCAATATCACATAGTTCATTAATTTCATAGTTTATTCTTTCCCCAAATCTAAATTTTTGGATTTCAAGATAGCTTCTTATTAGTTCTATTTCAGATTGCAAAGAAACAGGTGCACTACCTACTTCTAGATTTCTCCTCATTATTTTAGCTAACATTTTCACTATAGTGGCTAGCTCATCTTGTCCATTACAATGGGCTTTCATTCTTATGTTTTCTAGTATATTAAACAAGAAGTGCGGGTTAATCTGGCTTGCTAACATTTTAAATTCAGCCTGCTTTTGCCGATTATTTAGTTGCTCCTTTTGAAGATTTACTTCATACACTTCATGAATTAATTTACTTATACTGTCTACCATGATGTTTAAATCAACATATAATTCCCCAATTTCATCCTTGCCCTTAATACTATTTTTTAAATTAAAATCTCCTTCTATTACCTTATGCATTTCTCTTCTCAATTTTATTATCCTATTACTTAGTAACGTAGTAAAAAAATAAATTAAACCTAAGGACAAAATAAGGCTAAATCCAATAATATAAAAGCCAATCATACTAGTTTTATCTGCCTGTTCGTATATAGACTTTACGGGCAAAATAGTATGAATTGAAATAGTATCATCAAAATTTTGTGGAGAAAAGCAATTTGTAATAATTAAAGATTTTTGTCCCATATACTGTCCTTGTGTTATATCATTGTTAACTAGGTGATTTTTAGGTGGTAAGTTATCAAGCTTTAAAACAGTACCTTCAATATTGCTATTTTTAGCTAGTATTATATTCCCACTGCTATCTGTAATTATTGATTCAAAGGGGTCATCTTGAATAATGGTCTGGAGATAATCGTTACTAATATTAATTACTAGCACCCCAACAAATTCATTATCTTGAGTTTTTACCATTCTTACTACACATAGATATTTTGTATTAGTTACGCTGTCAAGTGCATAATCAATTTCAGGTTTTCCATCATTTAAAATAGCATTTCTATACCAGCTTGTACCTCTTATGCTATCTGTAATTTTCATAAAATCCGAATTCTCAAGCATGGTAGAATTATTTTCATAGAATCTTATATTAGCAATATCATTATTATAAAGTATATACTGGTTAAAATTATATTGCGAATATGCATTCATTACATCTAAAGTACTAGTATATTGTTTCAAGACAGTATTCTGAAGTTGGTTATCAAAATATAACTGATCCGAATCATTATAAATTTGATACCCAACTTCATTTAATCTATCCTGTATTCTGTCTGTGTCTACATACCCCTCGTTCATATCTCTTTGCATTATCATACCCTTTAAGTTATTTGTAAAGTATATTCCTACTATTATAAAGGGCAAAAGTACTACTATTAAATACGTACCTATCAATTTTTTTCTTATTTTCATATCATTTACTATATTAATTGGTTTTTTTAATAAATTCATTTGTGCCACCTCTTTTGCAATAATCCTTATGTCTTTTAAAGCATAAATATGTATAAATATGAATATATAATTTCCACAAATGTTTACCTATATAAACAATATAACACAAAATATTAAAAATGAAAATAATTTGTAAAATCTATAATAAATTTTATTAAGGCATATGAAAAAAACACAGATTTTTTTATAAATCTGTGTTTTTGTCCATTGGCTTATTTGCTATACATTTCCTCAATTTCTTTTAATATTTCCTTCTCATTGTCCATCATCATAAAGCATAGACCACTTGCAAAAAATAATATAGTAATTCCAGGTTTACAAAAATAAAATAGCCATGTTGCAACTAACGCAAAAATATTTAATACGGTGACCTTTGGCTTTTTTATCATATATCTTATTGATAATCTAAGTACATCTTTTGTTGGAAGGTAAAATCTAGATATAATTGGAAATGCAAACATTCCAATACATAAAACTAAAACAGCAAGAATTACAAACACAACTGCTGCAATTGGCGTTTTGTATACGTACCTATTAGCAAAAGCGTCAACGTAAAGCATAAATAGACATATCAACTCTAATATACCCAAAAAGAAAGCCTGTAGAAAGTTCCTCTTATAAGCTTTAAAAAAATCTTTAGTTATATATACACTACTTTCCCTTCTTAACTTACCCATAACGCTTAATAGTGCACAAAAGGCAGGTGCAATAAATGCACTAGCTATAAACACTAATTCTTGGCAACCGTCAAGTGCTGAGGTTTTAAATGCAAACAAAACAAAGAGCATAGGAATATTAAGTATTAGGAAGTAGAAATTTCCCAAAAAGAACCACCATATATAATTGGTTATTGTAAAAATCAGACCGTCTCCAAATTCTTTCTTCATACTTGTCACCTCCATAAAAATTTATAACCGGGAATTTTTTATAAAAACTCCCAAGTTATAAATTTTTAGCTTTTACCTTTTAGTACATTTTATAGATTTTACTCCTTCGTTCGGTATTACTTTCGTTCCTAATTCATCAGTTACACAAGTTGCTCCGTTCTCAACATCTAAATTATATACTCCTCTAAATAAAATACTCCAAGGTTTTCCTACACTTTCGCATTTTACATCTATTATATTATCGGAAGAAAGAACATCAACCTTAAGCTCCACTTCACCTTTCATATTATAAACAGTTGTTGCTACATTGTTATCTTCTTCTAATTCAAAAGCATGCAACGTAACATTATCTGAATAGTCATAATCTGGATTTCCATTCTGATTTCCTACAGCAATAATGCTATTAGGACGAACCATTAAAGGTATACTCATATATTCATGTGTTTCCTTAACATAGCTTCCTCCGTTTACAACTTTACCCGTAGAGAAGTTTGTCCATTTTCCTTTTGGAACATAATAGGTTACCTCTCCTTTATCATTAAATATTGGAGCTACTAGAAGAGAATCTCCAAGCATATATTGACGTTCTAAATATTGACAAGCAGCATCTTCCTGAAACTCAAGAAGCATAGCTCTCATCATTGGTACACCTGTTTTTGAAGTTTCATATGCGTTTCTAAATAAATACGGCATTAAACTACATTTAAGTTTAGTAAAATGTCTTACTACATCGCAAGCTTCTTCATCATACAACCAAGGCACTCTATAAGAAGTACTTCCATGTAAACGACTGTGAGAAGACAACAATCCAAAGGCTGCCCAACGTTTGTAAACATCTGCACTAGCAGTACTTTCAAAGCCTCCAATATCATGACTCCAGAATCCAAATCCAGACATGCATAAGGATAATCCGCCTCTTAAGCTTTCTGCCATAGATTCATAGTCAGCTGAGCAATCTCCGCCCCAATGAACTGGAAATTTTTGTCCGCCTACTGTTGCAGATCTAGCAAACAATGCAGCTTCTCCTTCTCCACGTCTTTCTTTAAGCAAATCAAAAACAACCTTATTATATAAATAAGTATAGTAATTGTGCATTTTCATTGGGTCTGAGCCATCATAATAAACTACATCTGTTGGTATACGCTCACCAAAGTCAGTTTTAAAGCAATCCACGCCCATATCTATTAACTCACTTAATTTGTCTGAAAACCACTTACAAGCTGCTGGATTTGTAAAGTCTACAATTGCCATTCCTGGTTGCCACATATCCCATTGCCATACATCTCCATTAGCCCTTTTTATAAAGTAGCCATGTTCAGCACCTTCATCAAATAACTTTGATTCCTGTGCTATATATGGATTAATCCATACGCATATCTTTAAACCTTTTTCCTTTAATCTCTTAATCATACCGACAGGATCTGGAAATACTCTTTTGTCCCATTCAAAATTACACCAACTAAACTCTTTCATCCAAAAACAGTCAAAATGGAATACATGTAGTGGAATATCCCTTTGAGCCATACCGTCTACAAAATTTGTAACTGTCTTTTCATCATAACTTGTAGTAAAAGAAGTAGTAAGCCATAATCCAAAAGTCCAAGCTGGTGGAAGTGCTGGTTTTCCTGTCAAGGATGTATAATTTTCAAGTACCTTCTTTATTGAAGGTCCATTTATAATATAATAATCCAAGCTTTCACCTGGCACACTAAATTGAACCTTATTTACCTTTTCAGAACCTACTTCAAAAGAAACTTTTTCAGAATGATTTACAAAAACTCCATATCCTTTATTTGATACATAAAATGGAATATTTTTATAAGACTGTTCAGTACTAGTTCCTCCATCTTCGTTCCAAATATCAACGGTTTGTCCGTTTTTTATAAAAGGCGTAAATCTTTCACCTAAGCCATATATCAATTCTCCAACAGATAAGGATAATTGATCACGCATAAAGTTTCCTTCCTCTGCTGTCTTTATATATGCCATTTGTTTTGAACCACTGGATGTAAGTTTTTCTTCATTATTATAAAAATCCATAGACCATACATCATTTTTGTTTATTCTTAAACTTAAATTGCCACTTGTTACCTTAAGAATCGAATCGTTATTAACAATATCCATCTTAGTGTTTTCATCTTTGTAAACTTCAAATTCTGGTCCCACTTTATTTAATCCCTTATAATGAACTTGTTGTACTCTTATTACATCTGGTATTGGTGAGGATAATTTCAAAGTAATTACTGGTCCACCTAGAGTATCACCACGTTGATTTATTTTATTACAGGGAGCATATACGATAACTGCATCACCAATTGTTTTAACATCATAAACTTCTGCAGGGCTATATGTTGTAACTCCTTCTTTATTAAGCCAACAACCATTGCTAAATTTCATAACTACACCTCTTTCAAATAATATATGTATTTAATACTACTATAAGTACATGTAAACATATACATTGAAAATTTTATATAATTTCCTATAAAAATTATAGTTTTAAGACACATTGAAAACAGGGCTATAGAATTTAATCTATAGCCCTGTTTTTACTATTTACTATTCCACAATTTAACTCTATCAAGTAACAGCTTTGTGAACTCTGTTCCTGTCTTTTCAATACCAGTAGATTTAAGTTCAGTTTGATAATCATCCCATTTTTCATCAAAATCTGCTGGGCTTGCCATTACTATTTGTGGTAAATCTTTTTCCGACACAGCATCTGCCTTATTAACCACAAGAGTTACATCGCTATCTGGTGGTAAGCTTAACGTCCAAGCCGCTCCACATGAAGGTGATTTAAAATCAGAAGTTGGTGGATACAAATCTTTTTCCAGAGTTGCTCCATAAGCTTTTAATGTTTCTTTCATAGCAGAGTTATAGTTTTCTGCAATACTTTCTTTGGAATTTCCAGTATAATAATTTCCGGTTGGATCTTTAACTCCATCTGCTCTTTGTGGAAAAGGAAATGTGTATAAACCTATTCCCGAGTTAATTCCCTTAATTGAATCAGCCTGTGCCTTAGCTTTCTCAGCTGCTGTAACTACTCTTTTTCCATTTATAACATCGTAGTTTACACCTTTTATGCCCCAATTTACAAGTACTTGACCTTCATCAGATGATAGCCAATTAAGAAATTCCATTACTCTCTTAGGGTTTTTACATGATTTTGTAATTCCTACTCCAGCATCTGCACTATAACCCATATCTGTCATACTTGCATTCTTAAGTTTTGAATTCATAACTACTGGAAGAGCAATATAGGTTCTTTCTGGCATATTTGCTTGATTCAAGGCATTTTGAGAGTCACTAAAGTCCCAACTTGCATCTGCAACAGCTAAAACTCTACCTGAGGATATCTTGGCAATATATTGGTCATGCTTTTGAGTAAAAGAGTCAGGATCCAGTAATCCTTCATCATTCATTTTGTTTAACCATTTATAGTAGCCTTTCATAGCAGGATTCAAAAACTTGTATTCTGCTTTACAGGTTTTTGGATCTACTTGCCATTCACCATTATCTGGATAGCCTAATGCAGAAGTGGAAGAATCACTAAGACTGCACAACCAGAGCCAACCATCTGCACACAAGGATAGACCAATAGTTTTTTGGCCATTTATTGTTGGATATTTTGCTTTATATGCTTTGATTGCATTTTCATAATCATTTAAAGTTTTAAGTTTAGGGTAGCCTTGATCCTTTAATACTGCATTTTGCAATTGAAACAACCCACCATCATTCCACAATTCAGTTCCTGGAGGTTGTACTCCGAATACTCCTAAAGTATAAATATGAGGGTCAGCTAAGCTGTATCTCAATCTAGATAAATATGGACTATATATTTTTTGTATGTTAGGACAGTCTTTAATATAATTATCTAGTGGTATTAATGCACCTGCACTTACAAGCTTAGACGTATCATCTTTTCCAAAAATAATATCAGGATATTTACCTGAAGCTATCATAAGTGGAACTTGATCATTGTTGGCAACAGGAGTCTCAATTTTAAGTGTAACACCTGTTTCTTTTGTAATCTCCTTAGCTATAGGATCTGAAAATTGAGCATTTTTAGCAGTACCATTTTGTAAATACATTGTAATAGTAATTGGACTTTTATCCGAAACAGTAGAATCGGCTTGTCCATCTAAGTTTTTTTGGCTTCCACACCCAGCCATTAATGAAGTGACTAAAGTTGCCGTAATTATTAAGCTAAAAATCTTTGTCTTTTTCATAATTATCCCCCTTTAATAATAATATATTTATAAATTTAAATGTATATATTTATATTTCAAAATATATGCATTTATGTATATGATAGTACACCTAGTCAATGTAAACATATACAATAAAAATTTTACATAATTACCAGTAAAAATTAGTGTTTTTACTTAATTTAGTTTGTGCAATAGAAAAAGAACTGTCTCAAAATTTGAGACAGTTCTTTCATTACTATTTATTTTATATTTCCGAATAATTTAGCCTTTGCAAGACCTAATTTTGTCCATTCTTTACCTACATCTTGAACACCAGTAGCTTGAAGATCTGATTGGAAATTAGCCCATGCTGTATCAAAATTTGCTGGACTTGCCAACACTACTTGAGGTAGTTCTTTTTGAGAGATAGCTTCTGCCTTATTATATGGAATAGTTATAGAGCTGTCTGTTGGTATACTTACCATCCAACCTGGTCCACTTATTGGCATTGGGAAATTTGAAGATGCTGGATACAAATCTCTTTGTAATGTTGCTCCATAAGCAGCTAATGTTGCTTTAATAGCAGTGTTATAGTTATCTGCATTACTTTGTTTAGTAGCCATTGTATAATAATCCCCTGATGGATCTTTTACTCCATCTCCATATTGTGGGAAAGGATATGTGTATAAACCTATTCCTGAATCTGCTCCCCAATTTGGATCAGATTTTGACTGAGCTTTTGCCCATGCTGTTTGTACTCTTTTTCCATTTACTACAGTATAATCCTTACCTTCTATACCCCAGTTAAAAAGTACCTGAGCTTTATCTGATGCCATCCAATTAAGGAATTCCATTACTCTCTTAGGGTTTTTACATGATTTGGTAATTTCTATTCCAGCAGAAGCACCATAACCTTGATCTGTAGTTTCTGCATCCTTAATTTTTGAATCTATAGTAGCAGGAAGTGCAATAAATGTTCTATCTGCTTGATTAGATGTAGTTAATGCAGTTGTAGCAGTACCATAGTCCCAACTTGCATCAGTAACAGCTAATACTCTACCTGAAGCTATCTTTGCCTTATATTGATCGCTCTTTTGAGTAAAACAGTCTGGATCTAGTAATCCTTCTGCATTCATTTTATTTAACCACTTAAAGTAAGTTTTCATATTAGGATCTAAGAACTTGTATTCTGCTTTATCTGTTTTAGGATCTACTTTCCATTCACCATTATCAGGAAGACCTAATGCTTCTGATGCAGGGTCACCTAGACTGCACACCCAAACCCAACCATCATCATCCAATGAAAGTCCAATAGTTTTTTGACCATTTATTGTTGGATATTTTGCTACATATGCTTTGATTGCAGCTTCATAGTCATCTAATGTTTTAATTTTAGGATAGCTTTGATCCTTTAATACTGCATTTTGTATTTGGAACAATCCTGTGTCACCCCAATTTGGAGTTCCTTGTGGTGCTACTCCATAGCATCCTAAAGCATATACATGCGGATCAGTTGAACTGTATTTTAATCTATTTAGATATGAACCAAATAATTTTTTTATGTTAGGAGTGTCTTTAAGGTAATTATCTAGTGGTATTAATGCGCCTGCACTTATAAGCTTGTCTGTATCACCTTTTCCATAAACAATATCTGGATATTGACCACTAGCCATCATAAGTGGAATTCTATCTTGTCCTGCAACCGGATACTCAAATTTAAGTGTAACACCTGTTTCTTTTGTAATCTCTTTTGCTATAGGATCTGAAAATTTCGAATTTGCAGCACTACCATCAGTATCGTAAAATGTAATAGTAATTGGACTTTTGTCCGAAAGGCTATCACTACTTGTTGAGTTTGTTGAGTTTGTGTTGCTTCCACATCCAGCCATCAATGAAGTCATTAAAGCTACTGTAACTATTAAGCTGAAGATTTTTTTCTTTTTCATAATTATCCCCCTTTGTTTTTTATATATTATTTTGAATAATTCCATCAATTAAACATTTCTAAGAAATATAATTTTTGGAATTGTTATCCTCAATAACAATATACTACATATTGTTAACAATGTAAAGGTTTTTGTTAACTTTTTTGTTTTTTTTTAAATTTTTTATGAATGCCATGTTAACCCTTAACAGCACCTAACGTAACACCTTTTACAAAGTATTTTTGTACAAATGGATATACACAAAGTATTGGAACTGTAGTAAGTATAGTTTCTGCCATTCTTATTGAGTCAGGTGATACAGATGTTAATACATTTGCACCACCTTTACTTAATTGATTGTTGGTGTTTATAGAACTTGCATTTGCAGTATTAGCGTTATCAAGTATAATCATAAGTTTATACTGAAGTGTAAACATTTTATCATTACCATTACTAAATAGATAAGTATCAAACCAGCTGTTCCACTGACCTACTGCAACCCACAATGATACAGTGGCAATTGCAGGTATACACAACGGCATCATGATTTTTATAAATATTTGAAAGTCATTTGCTCCATCTATACGAGCTGATTCCTGTAGCGACGCTGGTATAGCATCCATAAAGGATCTTATTATCAATATATTAAAGAAACTCACTAATCCTGGGATAATATAAACCCAAAAACTTCCCAGAAGATTCAAATTTCTAAATAAAAGATATCCAGGAATCAGTCCTCCTGATACATACATAGTGATAACAAATACCATTGTAACAAATTTTCTAAATACATAATCTTGTCTAGATAAAGTGTACGCCACCATGCAACAACATATAACTTGTGTTATAGTTCCTAAAACCGTTCTTTCTACTGACACCAAAGATGCGTGAATTAAAGTTGTGTCTTGTAAAATATTTTTGTAATTACCCAAAGTAAACTTTCTTGGCAATATATATATGCCACCTCTAACGGTATCAATAGAATCATTAAACGAAAGAGCCAATACGTTTAAGAATGGATATAATGTAACTATTGCAACGCATATCATAAAAATGAACACAAAAATGTCAAAACCATCAAATTTCTTTTTTCCTATTCTCATAATATCCCTCCTAGAATGCTCTTCCTTGACCTAGCCAATCTGAAAATTTATTAGCTGAAAATATCAATACTAGACTTACTATGGACCCAAAAATACCGATGGCTGTTCCATAAGAGAATCTAAATCCATTTATTCCAGTTGTAAGTGTATAATAAGGTATATTGTTAGCAACATCCATTACCATAGGATTTGCCAGTAACATTGGTACATCAGTACCACCGCCTCCTAAAAGACCAGGTATACTTAGCACTAATAACATCACTATTGTTGGTTTTATGGCTGGAAGCGTTATATGCCACATTTTATGAAATCTGTTAGCACCATCAACTTCAGCAGCCTCATACAATTCTTGATCTATACCCGATATTGCAGCAATATAAATAATTGCCCCCCAACCAGTTTCCTTCCACACACCTATTAATGTAACTAGAAGCCAGAATAGCTTAGGTTGAGTCATAAGATTTACAGCTTTATGCATTAAACCTATTTTCATGAGTATGGTTGTAATAACTCCTCCCTGAGTAGAAAACATAGTTTGAACAAGGGATGCCACAAGTACCATGGATACAAAATGAGGTAAGTATGAAATAGTTTGTACTGTCTTTTTAAATTTAGTGCTAATTATCTCATTAAGTAGTAAAGCAAATACTATAGGAGCTATAGTTCCTGCAACTATACCATAGATACTTAGACCTAAACTATTTCTAATTGCATGCCAGAAATCTTTATCGGCAAATAGCATTTGAAACTGTTGTAATCCAACCCATTTTTGTTGAAATATTCCTAATTGAGGTTGATAATCTTGGAACGCCATGGTCCAGCCCAATAAAGGTATGTAGCTAAAAATAAAGACGTAAACTACAAATGGAAGAGACAGTAACATTAAATACTTTTGTTCCTTAAGAACCTTTAATGTTATTTTTTTCTTTTTCTTTTTTTCATTAACTATTTTTTTATTATTAGTCATTGCTGTGTTCTGCATAATATTCCTCCTTTCAATTTCTATAACATTATTTTAAAATATTTCCTTGTAAACGTATACCCATAAAACTTTACATAAATGACCTTAAAAATTAGTGTTATTATACAAAAGTAGAGATACCTTACTAAGGCATCTCTATTTTCACTTACCATTTATATATTCTGCAATGGCCCTTGCAATATATTTTGTTGTCCCTTTTGCTTCGTCTAGTGTGTTTGAAACAGATCCAACTTCTAATAAAAATGCATTATTGCTTTCGTCTTGATTAAAAAAGTTCATTCCATAATTATAATAATATGTTCCGTTTCCAATCATTAATTGTGGAAAATTCTTTTTAGCTGTATTTATTAAAGAATTTACAATAATCATATTTTTATCAAAATGAGGGTTCTTTCTTGTCATAACAAACATGAATTTACCTAAATTTTCTCCATTTATATTTGTAGTAACATCATCTTTATCGGGATCTGAGTCTCTATGTAAGTCAATTATCATTTTAAAATTTCCATATTTGCTTAAATATTTATTCAAAGTTTGCCTGGATCTCATATAACTGCCATTATAATCTGTAGCATTATGAATAGTTGTATCATGTATTACGGAAATACCATAATCATCGGAAAGGGTTTTGGCTAGTTCATCTCCAACTGCACATACATTTTTTGTAGGATCAAGATTATCGTGTCCATAGACTCCATAACTTTCTGTTGTATGAGAATGATATATAAGTATTTCTGGCTTTGTATCAGTACTGTTATTCTTTAGCTTAGGATTGAACACTTGAAAAGTTTGGCTAGGAGAATTCACGTTTGTATTATTATCTGTATTATTTGTTTTATTATCTGTATTACTATCTCCAGTATTTTTAGTTATATCAGGATCACTTAAATTAAAACTTGTTACATCATTACTATTGTAGTCCATAGAATTGTTACTCACTTTTAAACACGCTATTTCTTTTTTTAAAATTTCCTTGGGCTGATTCAAATTTATTCCCACATAGTTTAAAATTGCATTTTTCACAGAAAAAGTGCTCTCTGCCATGTCTTCATCATCAAAACTTGTAACTTTATATACAGGTAACACATAATTCACCACCTCTATATAAAACATATTTCCCTTTCCTGCATTTGATCCTTGTAGAGTTTTTTGTTCATTAAGAAAAATTGAAAACATATAAATTGAAAAAATCATTATGCTAATACTTAAAATTACTACAAAGCTACTTATCGAATTGTTCATATTTTTATTAACCATAATTTAATCCCTCCCCTCTATAATTTTTATGAAGAATAATGTGTCTTCATTACTTATTTTTTTCATACGCCTTGTTTACACTCTTATAACAGGTTTGAAACTTAACTGTCACAAACAATTTGTAAAATAAAGTGGTAAGTTGTAGTTTAATAGCTATTACTTTACAATAAATTTATATTGGAGGTATTTAAAATGGCAAAAACAAAATTCTACAAAATTGCTGCATTAGGAATAACACTATCAATGGTAATTAGTTCAGCCGTATTTGCATCCACTCAATCAACAGGTAAGGCATCCCATAGCGGAAAGAACAATTCTGCATATGGAAAAAATTTTAATTTTAAAAGTAAATTGGACAATCTTGTTACAGCCGGCACTATAACTCAAGCTGAAGAAGATGCTGCAATTAATCTAATTACCCCTACTAACGGTTCCCAAAACGGTTTCCAAGGAGGACATAATCAAATAAAAACAAAACTTGATAGTCTTGTTACTGCAGGAACTATTACTTCAGCTCAGGAAACAGCTGTACTTAATCTTATGACATCTGCTAAAGGTAACGGACACAATAACACTGCATTAAAAACTGGACTTGATGGTCTTGTTACTGCGGGTACTATTACTTCTGATCAGGAGACTTCAATTTTGACTGCTTTAACTCCTGTTAACCCAGCAAGTAAAAAATTAGATGCTTTAGTTACAGCTGGTACTATAACTTCAACTCAAGAAACTGCTGTACTTAATCTTATGACATCTGCTAAAGGTAATGGACACAATAACACTGCATTTAAAACTGGACTTGACGGTCTTGTTACTGCAGGTACTATTACTTCTGATCAGGAGACTTCAATTTTGACTGCTTTAACTCCTGTTAACCCAATAAAGACTAAACTAGATACCTTAGTTACAGCTGGTACTATTACTTCATCTCAAGAAACAGCTATGATAAACGCTTTAACCCCAGCTAAAGGTGCATACAACAACCATAATATACATTTTCATAATTAGTAAAAAAACAGGGATATAGAGTTAGCTCTATGTCCCTGTTTTAGTTCTATAATTTAGATTAGGCATATGACTTATTTATATGTTCCCCATAATTTAGCTTTATCAACACATAACTTTGTAAAATCTGTACCAGCTTTATCAATACCAGTAGCTTTAAGATCAGTTTGATATTTATCCCATGTTGCATCAAAATCTCCCGGGCTGGTCATTATAATTTGTGGTAACTCTTTTTGAGAGACAGTCTCCGCATCATTAAATAGATCATTTATATCGCTATCTTTTGGTATTGTTACCTCCCAAGCCGCTCCACATATTGGTGGTGTTAATTCTGAAGACGGTGGAAACAAATCTCTAATTAAGGTTGCTCCATATGCTTTTAATGTTTCTTTCGTAGCATCTGTATAGTTATCTATAACATCTTGTTTAGCATTTTGTGTATAATATTGTCCTGATGAATCTTTAACTCCGTCTCCCCATGTTGGTAAAGGATATGTGTATAAGCCTATTCCTGTATCAGATTCATAATTTGGATCGGCCTTGAATTTAGCCTTCATATCTGATGTAACTACTCTTTTGCCATTTATTACCTTATAATCCTTACCTTCTATTCCCCAGTTTATAAGTACTTGACCTTTATCTGATGCCAACCAATCAAGAAATTGCATTACTCTCTTAGGGTCTTTACATGATTTAGTGATCGCTACTCCTGGAGCACCACCATACCCCATATTCATAGAGTTTTCATCCTTAATATTTGAATTCATAACTAATGGAATAGTAATATAGGTTCTATCTTTCAAACCAGGTGTCGTCTTTAATGTATTTGTAGCCTTACCATAGTCCCAACTTGGATCTGCAAGAGATAAAACTCTACCTGAAGATATCTTAGAAATTAATTGATCGTGGCTTTGAGTAGCCCAGTCTGTATCTAATAATCCTTCTGCATTCATCTTATTTAACCATTTAAAGTAATCTTTATACTTAGGATCTAAGAACTTGTATTCTGCTTTACAAGTTTTAGGATCAATTTCCCATTCACCATTATCAGGATCACCTAATGCTTCAGTACCAGGATTACCTACACTGCACATCCAAGTATTTGGATCGTTATTCAATGAAAGACCAATAGTTTTTTGACCATTTATTGTTGGGTTTTTTGCTACATATTCTTTGATTGCATTTTCATAATCATCTAAAGTATTAAGTTTAGGATAGCCTAGATCCTTTAATACTGCATTTTGCATTTGAAAATTTCCACAATCTTCCCATAACGGAGTATTTGGAAAGGTTACCCCGAAGCATCCTAAAGTATATATATGAGGATCCTCTGAAGTAAACTTCATTCTATTTATATATGAGCCATACATTTTTTCTAAGTTTGGACAATCTTTCAAATAACTATCTAGTGGCATTAATGCACCCGCACTTACAAGCTTAGCTGTATCTCCTTGTCCTACATAAACAATATCATCATAATTATTACCAGCTATCATAAGTGGAATTCTATCTTCTCCTGAATTCGGATAATCAATTTTAAGTGTAACGCCCGTTTCTTTTGTAATCTCTTTAGCTATAGGATCTGAAAATTTACTACTGGTTGCACTACCATCAATATCGTAAAATGTAATAGTAATTGGACTTTTATCAGTAGAACCAGAATCAGTTTGTACACATCCAGACATTAAAGAAGTGACTAAAGTTGCCGTAATTATAAAGCTGAAAATTTTTGTCTTTTTCATAATTATCCCCCTCTATTCTTTATAGATAGTGTAATTTTTTCTACACTACTTTTTATTTTTTTCTTTATATATCAAGGATGACAGCGTTTTTCAACAAAAAACATTGTCACCCTAATTTTATGTTGTAATTCAAATCACTCCAAATACGTCTATAGAAGTAAACATGGTACTCTCTACTGTGTATCACTTTGAATAATCTATTACAATTTTCTACATCATCATTCTTTAAATTATCTTGAAAATCAGTAATGCTACACAAAAGGGGATTTTCGTCAAATTTATTCATTTTTTTCTCCGCACTAGTATATTACCACAATTAATGTAATTTTTGAAGTAAATATATGGTAAATATATATAAATAAAATCGAATTATATAAATTTTACTGCTAAATGGCTAATAAATTATTTTTAAATAGGATTGTTAGAGAGAAAAACATTTTTCGCTTTATGACTGATTGGACAGAAAATAACGATTCCCCACAAGGCTATTGGGGATATATTGATTGGCATCAAACTCAAAAAAATTCAACAGATATTTATGAGAATAAAAGATATGTAATTGCATTAGATTGGTATGGTAGGCATGGGAATTGAGGATACATTAAACGAAGTTGAAGCTGTTATTCATTCAAATAGTGTCTTATACTCCTGGTAATATTGTTTTTTTGAATATGCATTATTAAGTTTACTGTAATATAGCTATAAACTAAATGATTTTTATCTTCTCTCACAAAAAATATTTTTTTTGAAATACTTATTTATATTTAACAGTATAATTTCCAATAAAGTTATCATATGTTGCTGAAAGTATGTACTTTCCTTTTTTAGCTAAAGATATTTGTTCCGTATCATTTTTATTGGTTTGAAAGTTTTTTATTAATTTTCCATTTGAATTAGTTAATGTTATTTTTAAAGTACCTTTTTTAACCGAAGAATCACAGAAAAATTTAATTTCATCTCCATTTTTAACGTTAAATGTTACTTCAGAATTATTACTATCTTTAGAAGTAATATTATCTTTAATACACCCTAAATAAGAGAAATCCGAAATATTGTTGTATGAATAAATTCCTACAGCACATACTATAACAATAGCTATAATTACAACTATAGTTTTTTTCATTCTTAATCATTCCCTTTCTAAATATTTTGTTACTTCTGGATTACCCCAAAGTTCTAAAGTTTCGGATATGTCTTTTTCACTCCATACTGAAAATCCTAATCTTGCTGTATCTAAAAAAAATTTTCTCACCATAACACTCCTCGTAAATCTATAATATTTTACAACTATTTACTATATATATTGGGTAACAAAATCAGTAAAAAGAATACCTTCTAAATGGTCTATTTCATGGCAGAAACATTTTGCTAAATCTCCTGTACCTGTTATTATAATTTCCTCTCCATTTTTATTCAATGCTTGTACTGTTACTTTTGCAGGTCTTATTAATTTTCCAAACTTATTTGGAATGCTCAAACATCCTTCTATAACTTCTTGAGTTCCTTCTTGCCTAATTATCTTTGGATTTACCAATTTTATAAGTCCTTGTCCCATATCCATTACAACTAATCGCTTTAGTATACCTACTTGTGGAGCCGCTAATCCTCCGCAATTTTCTGTATTATACATAGTATCCGCCATATCATTTAACATTTGTCTTATTTTATCATCTACAATTTCAACTGCCTTGCTCTTTTTTCTCAATATTTCATCATCAAACAGTCTAATTTGTCTTAATGCCATTTAAACTACACCTCTGCTTTGCTCCGCTCTTGATTTTCTTTCACTTTCTTCAAAAAGGAAAACTTCTTCTATGGTACTACGGAATATTTTAACATTATTTCCCTTTTAAGTCAAGCAGACCTTACATAATGTGCAGTAAAAATCTTAACTTATATTAATAAACATTTATTTTACATAACTAAGGCATCTGAAAAAAATAATAAGTCCACAACTTTATTAAATTTTGACTTTTATGGCACTACTAAAAGATTGAAAATTAACTTAATATTATTTGTATGAATGTATCATAAATATTATTTAAGTTACCTTGGAGGTGTTAATTTGAAAATTATTATTAGAGAATGTAAAGTGCAGGACTATATGAACATCGTTTTACTGAATAAAAATGAAATGGGTTATGAATATCCTGCTGAAGATACGAAAAAGCAATTAAATCAATTACTAAAGGATAGTAACCATAAAATATATGTAGCCATCGTTGCAGAAAAAGTAGTGGGATATATTCATGCAAACAATTATGATTTGATTTAGGCATATTCAAAAAAATAACTAGTCAGTATGCTAGTCTATTTTGCGTCATGCTTCGTCGGCAGAACCCTTCGATAGCTCACTATCGGCGGAACCTACCTCCTTGCCTGACACAAAATATCCGTCGCATCTTTGACTTGTTATTTTCTTTCATATGCCTTATGGACCACATTTGAAAAATATCATGGGTATCGCCGTTTCATCTAATTTTAGAAGAAATGGTATTGGAAAAATGCTTTTAATTGTATGAATGTACGATTTTCTTTAAAATCGTACATTCATCAAAAGGTTTAGTGGAGCTATTCAGCTATTAAAAACATCCCCACCATTTATATGAATAGTTTGACCTGAAATATAAGATGCACCTTCTGAGGCTAAAAATACATAGCAAGCAGCCAGTTCCACTGGTTGCCCTAATCTACCTAAAGTTGTAGTGGTTCCAAATTTACCTACTTCCTCAGCATTAAAGGAAGATGGTATTAAAGGAGTCCAAATTGGACCTGGTGCCACTTCATTCACTCTTATGTTTCTGCTTGCTAATGATAGTGCTAGTGACCTAGTAAAGGAAACTATTGCACCTTTAGTTGAAGAATAATCAATCAATGTTTTGCTACCTTTGTATGCTGTTACTGAGGAAGTATTTATTATTACGCTACCATCTTTAAGGTGGGGCATAACATATTTAGTCATATAAAACATTGAAAATATATTTGTTCTAAAAGTTCTTTCAAGTTGCTGCTTTGTTATATCCTCTATGCTATTTTGAGGATGCTGTTCTCCCGCATTATTAACTAATATGTCTATTTTATTATATTGTTTAATTATTATATCTACTGCTTGTTTGCAAAACTCCTCTTCGCCTATATCACCTGCTATTAGTAAACATTCTGAACCTATTTTTTCAATTATTTCTTTTGTAGCTATAGCATCTTCAGTTTCATTTAAATATATTATTGCAATTTTAGCTCCTTCTTTTGCATAGGCTATGGCAACTGCCTTTCCTATACCACTGTCTCCACCTGTAATTACAGCAACCTTATCTTTAAGTCTTTCTGTTCCTTTATATTCTACATCTTCACATATTGGTTTAGGATTCATAAGTGTTTCAAGCCCTGGCTGCTTATCCTGTTTTTGAGGTGGCACAGTTTTAGGGTAATCTATTGTATTTGACATTTAAACTCCTTCCTTTCCATTTGTTCAATTCTATTTTTCGCTATAACCTTTTTATTAGCTCATCTACACTTGTAGTAGGAGTGCTGCAAGTATAATTTTCACAAACATATGCTGTTGCTTTATTGTTTATCATGCTTTGCGATGCTATAAATGGTATAAGCTTATGAATTTTCTCACTTTCATCATTAAAAATCACAGTTTTAAATGGTGAGTACTTTTTATTTACTGCCATTAACATATTTTCAGTATTTATTTCATTCCTTTTTCCTGAAATAACAATTAGCTTTCCTGGAACTATACTGTGCAAAAAAGCTGTAACCATTTTGCTATATGCCTGTGGTACACTTTTAACTACTTCTCCAAGAGACTTAAAGATTTTGTTTGCACTTTCTTCTAATCTTTTGTCTCCAGTTGTTCTAAAGAGTCTTATCATGTTCATTGCCGAAACACTATTTCCTGAAGGAATAGCTCCATCATAGGCATCCTTTGATTTCATAATTAGCTGTTCACTATCTCTTCCATAAAGGAATAATGCGCCACCCTCTTCATCCCAAAAATATTTTAGCATTTCCTCATTTAACCTAAGTGCCCTATCTAGATACTTATAATCATAAGTGGTTTCATACAATTCAATTAAACCCCAGACAATAAAAGCATAATCATCTAAATATGCTAAATATGCAGATTCCCCATCTCTATATCTAGCTAAAAGCCTTCCATTATCATCTTGTAATTTATCAAATACAAAATCCACTGCCCTGGCTGCTGCTTCTGTGTATTTTGTATTTTCTAAAACCCTACCTCCATATGCCATAGCTGCAATCATAAGTCCATTCCAAGAAGTTAAAATTTTATCATCCTTGTGTGGATGTACTCTTTTCTCTCTATAATCAAACAACACTTTACGTAGTTCTTCTAATTTAGCATTTATAGACTCATTTTCTAGTTCCTTTAAGTCAGTATTTATAAGACTAGGAATATTCTTTCCTTCAAAATTACCTTTTAGCGTTATGTTATAATACTTGCTATATAATTCTCCATCAGCTTTTCCTAATACATTTTCTAGTTCTTCCTTTGACCATATATAAAATTTACCTTCTTCTCCTTCAGAGTCTGCATCCTCAGCGGAATAAAAGCCACCTTCCTTAGACGTCATATCTCTTAATGTATAAGTGAAAATTTTTTCTGCCACCTCTTTATATAGAGGTTCTCTAGTAGCATCATAAGTTTCCAAATACGCATATGCTAAAAGCGCATTATCATAAAGCATTTTTTCAAAATGTGGAACTAACCATTTTCTATCTACTGAATATCTTGAAAAACCAAATCCAATATGATCAAAAATTCCACCTTTATACATGTTGTCTAAAGAAGCTTTAACCATTTCTAATGCTTTTTCTTCACCCGACAACTTCCAATAACTTAAAAGAAAATTAAGATTATGTGCTGTAGGAAACTTAGGTTCCATTCCAAAACCACCAAATAAATTATCATAGGATTCCACTAAATTTTTGTAGCATTGTTCTATCACTTTACTATCTAACTCACCCTGTTTTACTTTTGAATATTGTTTTAGGGAATCTACTATATTTTCACTGGATGTTATTAAACTAATCTTATCTTCTTCCCAAACTTTAGATACTTCATTTAGAATATCCATCAAACCTGGATAACCGTATTTGCTGTTCTTTGGGAAATATGTTCCTGAAAAAAAAGGCTTTTTATCTGGAGTCATAATAATGGTTAAGGGCCATCCACCACTCCCTGTCATAGCCTGACAGACTGACATATATACATTATCTACATCTGGTCTCTCTTCTCTATCTACCTTTATTGAAACAAAAAAATTATTTAATATTTCGCTAACTTCAAAATCTTCAAAGCACTCTTTCTCCATGACGTGGCACCAATGACAAGTTGACTAGTAGCACTGTCACGAGTACCCAATAGAAAGGAACATGGGTTTGCTTTCTATTTTTGCTTTTTTAAAAGCTTCATTACCCCAAGGATACCAGTCTACTGGGTTATTTGCATGTTGTAATAAATAAGGTGATTTTTCATTAATCAATCTATTAGATTTTACATGCAACATCGGATTAGTCATATTATCACGCTCCCTTCTTATTTTTAATAAGGCATATGCCTTATGTTATTATAACCAAAACATCTACCGAATATAATCCGATAGCTCTCTTGTTATAAAAAATTTATTTCTATTTTCTAACAGTGTTCTTATTTTTTCATTTGAAGTTTACATTTGATTAGTTAACATAATTTTTATTATGTTAACTAATCTAGCAGTTTACACTTATCTCCCCCGAAAAATTTACATAAAAATAGATGCAGCAAACCTAATTATCAATTTGCTGCATCCTTATCTTTTATACGTTTATATCTACCTTTATACCTAAGTTCTCTTTATTTTCCTCTAACAGTGGGCTTATGCACTCATTGACAAAATCATCTACCTGTCCTGGTGCTCTACCTATAAAGTTTTTAGAATCTAGAATAGTAAGTACGTCATCCTCTTTTAGTTTAAAGGCAGGATCTTTTGCTATCCTTGACATTAAATCATTGTCTAGACCCTCTTCTTTTACTCTTTTTCCAGTTTCCATTGAATATATTCTGATTTTTTCATGCAATTCTTGTCTGTCTCCGCCTCTTTTTACAGCTTCCATCAATATATTTTCTGTGGCCATAAATGGAAGTTCACTGCTTACTCTAGCAGCTATTACCTTTGGATATACTACTAAATTGCTAGAAATATTTATGTATAAATTTAAAACTCCATCGAGTGCTAAGAAGGCTTCTGCAACTGCTATTCTCTTGTTTGCAGAATCATCTAAAGTTCTTTCAAACCATTGAGTTCCTGCTGTAATTGCAGGGTTAAGTGAATTTACAATTATATATCTTGAAAGAGCACTAATTCTTTCTGATCTCATTGGGTTTCTTTTATATGCCATAGCAGATGATCCTATTTGATGAGCTTCAAAAGGCTCTTCAATTTCCTTTAAGCTTTGGAGTATTCTAAGGTCATTACTAAATTTATATGCACTCTGAGCTATTTCAGAAAGAGTGTTAAGTACTATGGAATCAACTTTTCTTGGATAAGTTTGACCAGTAACATTATAAGCACTGGCAAAGCCCATTTTTTCAGTTACTTTCTTTTCAAGAGTTTTTATTTTTTCTTGGTCACCATTGAATAATTCCATAAAGCTTGCTTGAGTTCCAGTTGTTCCTTTTACACCTCTAAGCTTTATAGTGTTAATTACAAAATCTATATTTTCCACATCTAAAAGTAAGTCCTGTATCCAAAGTGTAGCTCTTTTACCTACAGTTGTAAGCTGAGCAGGTTGAAGATGTGTGAATCCTAATGTAGGTAGATTTTTATATTTCAATGCAAAATTTGTAAGGTGAGCAATAACATTTAAAATTTTGTTTTTTGTAAGTATCAAAGCTTCCTTCATTACAATAATGTCCGTGTTATCACCTACATAACAACTTGTAGCACCAAGATGTATTATTCCCTTTGCTTTAGGACATTGAACTCCATAAGCATAAACATGGCTCATTACGTCATGTCTTACTTCTTTTTCTCTTTCTTCTGCAACTTCATAGTTTATATCTTCCATATGAGCTTTTAGCTCAGCTACCTGATCTTCTGTTATATTTAGACCAAGTTCTTTTTCGCTTTCAGCTAAAGCTACCCATAATTTTCTCCATGTTATAAATTTCTTTTCATCAGAAAAAAGATATGACATTTCTTTTGATGCATACCTTCTATTTAATGGCGTTTCATATACATTTCTCATAAAAGCTTCCTCCTAGTGAACATAAAATCTTAATTATTAAATATATTTCACATTATATCATACATTATTTACTTTTTAAATGTTTTTGTTCGTGTTTTTAATAATTTTGTAAAAATAAAAGGATAGCAAATGCTATCCTTTTATTATGTAATTAAACCGCCTAAATTATTCTTCTATTGATTCAATTAACTTTACGATTTCTTCTGCTGCTAAAGCTTCATCATCACCTGAAGCAATTACTTTAACAACTGAATCTTTTGTTACTCCTAATGATAAAACACCTATTAAACTTTTAATATTTGCTTTTTTACCATTGTTTTCAATGCTAATATCTGATTTAAATGAAGACGCTTTTTTTACTAATAATGTAGCTGGTCTTGCGTGTAAACCAGTAGAACTCTTAACTGTAGCTTCTTTTGTTACCATTCTTCCATCCACCTCTACTAACTAATAAACTTTCCATATTAGTTTAACACTATCTTACGGTAAGTTCAAGCGGATTTTAGAAATTTATCTACTTTAACTTAACAGTTGCTAATTTGTTCTTAGCATTTTTACAGTTATAATTAATTTCAATACTCTCTATCAGTTCAGGATTCGTTATAACCATAGGGGTTTGCAAAGAAGATTTTTTCCCTACGTATTCACCATCAAAAAAAATCAACTTATCTCCTGCTACTACTTTGTCTCCTACTTTAACATAACTTCCAAAACCTCTTCCTTCTAATTTTGCAGTATCTAATCCAATATGAATAAGAAGTTGAATTCCGGATTCAGATTTAATTACCACTGCATGTTTTGATTCATATATAACTGCTATTTCACCATCAATTGGTGAATAAACACAATTATCCTTGGGTAAAATTGCAACACCTTCACCCATCATTTTTTTATTAAATAAATAGTCATTTACTTCAGATAAGGGAACAATATTGCCACTAATTGGTTGTAATATTTCTAATACTTTTGCCATAATATCACCTCATAAAATAAAAAAATAGTATACTTCTAATATACTATTTTTCTTCATAATTTTGTACCAATTTTGAATTTTTTGTTCATTTATCTATATTTTTTTATTTAAACTCATAAGGCATAATCAAAAAAATAACAAGTCAGTATGCTAGTCTATTTTGCGTCATGCTGCGTCGGCAGAACCCTTCGATAGCACAACTATCGGCGGAACCTACCTCCTTGCCTGACGCAAAATATCCGTCGCATCTTTGACTTGTTATTTTTTTTCATATGCCTAACTTGTTATTTTATTTCACCAACAAAATCAGCTATCCTTTCTAATCCCTGTTTAATGTTTTCTATGGAAGTAGCATAAGAAAGCCTAACATATTTAGAAACACCAAAAGCATCTCCTGGTACCACTGCAACTTTACTTTTACTAAGCAAATTTTCAGCAAAATCTAAAGAATTATTAATATAATTTCCATCAATTTTTTTACCAATTAAATTACTTATATTAATCATTACGTAAAAAGCACCTTCTGGTTTTAAACATGAAATGTTATCTATACTATTTATTTTATCAACCATATAGTCTCTTCTTATCTTAAATTGTTCCTTCATTAGTTCAACAGAAGTTTGATCTCCATTTAATGCTTCCACAGATGCATATTGAGCAATGGAGTTAGGGTTTGAAGTTGTATGACTTTGTATATTAGACATCAGTTTAATAATATGTGTATTAGCACACGCTGCATAACCTATTCTCCAGCCAGTCATAGCATATGTCTTAGACATTCCATTTATTATAATAGTTCTATTGAATGCATCATCACTAATATTTGCTATACTTATATGCTTTGCATCACCATAAATAAGTTTCTCATACATTTCATCTGAAATAATTAGAAGATCATGTTCCTTTGCAAAATTAGCTATTTGTTCTAGTTCCTGCTTGTCATATACTGTTCCTGTTGGGTTATTGGGACTATTTAATAGCACAGCCTTTGTTTTATCTGTATAAGCTTTTTCTAACATATCTAAGCTTAGTTTGAAGCCATCTTTCTCATCAGTTTCAATTATAACTGGATTTCCATTATATAATTTAATTAGTTCAGGATATGTAACCCAATAAGGAGAAGCTAATATAACTTCATCACCTTCGTTCAGCACCGCCTGAAAAAGATTTGAAAGACATTGTTTTCCACCTGTTGATACAATTATTTGTGAAGAGTTATAGTTTAGATTATTGTCTCTTTTAAATTTATTCACTAATGCTTCTTTAAGTTCTATTATTCCTGAGGCAGAAGTATATTTAGTAAACCCTTTTTGCATTGCATTTATTGCCGCATCTTGAATATTTTGAGGCGTGTTAAAATCAGGTTCACCAACACCAAAACCTATTACATCAACGCCGTCCTTTTTCATTTGGGCAACCTTTGCAGTAATCGAAAGTGTTACCGATGGTGAAATATTTTCTGCATTCTTTGAAAAAATCATAAAGATACCTCCTAGCTATTTATATAAATTTTGAATATGCCTCATAACTATTATAACTTAAAATATATAATAATTATAATTGATGCTGCCCATAAAAGTACATTAATTAAAAATGGTAAATCTTTCTGAAAAACATCTTCTGGTTTTCCCCCAACATTTTTCTTAGAAACTAAATATTGATATCTAAATATTCCATATAAAACAAATGGAATAGTTATCATCATTGTTCTACTTTGTGTTGAACTGAAAGTGTACAAACAATATGTAATTAATATACTTGGGGTAACAATAGTGAGCATATTATCTATTAATTCAACAGAGTATTCTTCTAGTATTTTTCTATGAGATGAACTATTATCCTTTAATGTAACAATCTCACTTCTTCTTTTGTTAAGTGCAATGAAAAGTGAAATTAATATTGTACATAAAATAAGCCAAGAAGATAATTGCACATTTGTTGCAACACCTCCACTTATAACCCTAAGTACAAAGCCAAATGTTATTATCATAACATCTATTATAACAATATTTTTAAGCTTAAAGGAATATAATACATTCATAAGATAGTACCCTATCAAAACAAATGCTATCCTGAAATTTACCAAATAGGATCCTGCTAATACTATACATAATATACCTACTTCTAAAACTATTGCTTGAATTTTAGAAACTTTACCGCTGGCAATAGGTCTGTTTTTCTTCTCAGGATGTTGCTTGTCTTTCTCTACGTCAACTAAATCATTTAATACGTAAACTGCTGAAGAAACGAGGCAAAACAATGCAAAAACGCCTAAGTTCAAAAGAAGTATATATTTATCTTCAAATTTTCCTGAAAATATTATTGCTGCAAAAACAAAAAAGTTTTTTAGCCATTGCTTTGGTCTCATAAGTTTAAATATGTATTTGGGTTTTATATTTTTCATTTTTACCTCCGAAAGTTAAAATGTATATGCTATCCTCTAATTTAACATATTTTAATGATAATTAAAAGGGTCTACCCTAAAATAGAATAAAATAGCATAGATAAAAGGATTGTTTTAATCATTCTAAAACAATCCTTTTACAATATATAATATATTATATTATTTCAATTTTACCTAGGCTGTACAATCAACTTAATTGCTGTTCTTTCTTCACCATCAATTTCAATATCGGTAAATGCTGGTATACAAATTAAATCAATACCACTAGGTGCTACAAACCCCCTTGCTATAGCTATAGCTTTAACTGCTTGATTTATTGCTCCTGCGCCTATGGCTTGAATTTCTGCTGATCCTCTCTCTCTAAGTACACCCGCCAAAGCACCTGCTACTGAATTTGGATTTGATTTTGCTGAAACTTTTAATACTTCCATATTAACATCCTCCTATGAGTTCTATATATTAGTAAAATTAAACAAAATATTCTACAGGTATATTATTCTACATATAATAAATTATTCCTTTTTTTTGTGTGATAAAATTATTTAAAAATATAATTTATTTGTAAAATAAAAATTACCCTCCATTTCTAGAGGGTAATTTTTAATATAATAATTTTCTATTTTGCATATTCAATTGCACGTGTTTCTCTTATAACATTTATTTTGATTTGCCCAGGATATTCTAATTCGCTTTCTATTCTCTTAACAATATTCCTAGCCATCTCTACTGAACCTGCATCATCAACACTTTCTGGTTTAACCATTATTCTAATTTCTCTTCCAGCCTGAATGGCATATGACTTTTCTACACCTTCGTATGAGTTTGAAATTTCTTCAAGCTTTTCTAAACGTTTTATATAAGCCTCTAAAGTTTCTCTTCTTGCGCCAGGTCTTGCAGCTGACATAGCATCTGCTGCCTGAACAAGAATAGCCTCTAAAGATTGTGGTTCCACATCACCATGATGTGCAGCTATAGCATTAACAATAACTGATGATTCATGATATTTTTTTGCTGTTTCTGAACCAATCAAGGCATGAGGACCTTCAACTTCATGATCTACTGCTTTACCTATGTCATGTAATAAACCAGCCCTCTTTGCAAGTGTTGGATCCATACCAAGTTCTGAAGCCATAAAACCTGCTAAATACGAAACTTCTATGGAATGTTTTAAAACATTTTGACCATAGCTAGTTCTATACTTTAATCTTCCAAGTAACTTTATAATCTCAGCATGTAAGCCATGTATACCAGTCTCGAAAGTCGCCTGTTCTCCTTCTTCTTTTATGTCGTTTTCTACCTCTTTTTTAGCTTTTTCAACCATCTCTTCAATCCTAGCAGGATGGATTCTACCATCTAATATTAGTTTTTCAAGTGCTATTCTAGCCACTTCTCTTCTGATAGGGTCAAATCCTGAAAGTATAACAGCCTCAGGAGTATCATCAATAATCAAGTCAATTCCTGTAAGAGTTTCTAAAGCTCTTATGTTTCGACCTTCTCTACCAATTATTCTACCTTTCATCTCATCATTAGGTAAAGATACAACATATACTGTTGATTCAGCAACATGATCAGCTGCACATCTTTGTATTGCACATGTAATGATTTCTCTTGCCTTTTTATCAGCTTCTTCTTTAGCTTTTGTTTCAACTTCTTTAATCATTACCGCTGTATCATGCTTAATATCTTTTCTTATTTCATCAAGTAACATTTGCTTTGCTTGCTCTGAACTCAAATTTGAAAGCCTTTCAAGCTCTTTTCGTTGGTTTTGATATAATTCTTCAATTTTTTCTTCTTTTTCTTTCAATGCACTGTCACGTACATTTAGACTATCTTCTCTTTTTTCATTGAATTCACTCTTTTTTTCAAGAGCCTCTTCTCTTTGAATATTTCTTCTTTCCAGCCTTTGGACTTCAGCTCTTCGTTCACGTGTTTCTTTTTCAAAATCATTTCTGAGTTTGTGAACTTCTTCCTTTGCCTCTAATATAGATTCTTTTTTCATTGATTCAGCTTCTCTGATAGCATCATCCTTTATATTTTTTGCAACTTCCTCGGCCTCTGATATCTTAGCCCAAGAATATTTTTTTCTAACATAAAGATCTATCAGAATTGCCACTACAACGACAATTATGATAATTGCAATAAATAAAATCCAATTGTTCTTTCCCATTGCCGAAAACACCTCCTTTGCTTATTATAGCAAGTATAAATTGTAAAAAAGAAAGCTTTGAAAAGGTGTCATATATATTCATTTGGCAATCATTTGAATATGCTAAACCAGTATTTGTATTTAAGTTCATTGTATAATAATTTAACATTGATGTCAAGCAAGTAAAGTTAACATCAATAATAAAATAGAGTTTCCATAAGCTACATAGAAACTCTATTTGTTATTTATTACTTATTTTAGTTACAGCAGGCTCATCTTTTTTTTCAGATTTTTTATCAGCTTTTACTGCTGAAGTAGGAAGGCCATTCTTCTCACGTATTTTATTCTCTATTTCAAGACTTACATCTGGATTCTCTTTTAAATATTGTTTTGCATTTTCACGCCCTTGCCCAAGCCTAATGTCCCCATAAGAAAACCATGCTCCACTTTTCTGAATTATTTCTTCTTGAACGCCAACATCTACAATATTTCCCTCTTTGGAAATTCCACCGTTGTACATAATATCAAATTCAGCTTTTTTAAATGGAGGTGCTATCTTATTTTTAACCACTTTTACTCTAGTTCTATTTCCAAGCACATCTTCACCTTGTTTTATAGAATCTATTCTCCTAATATCCATCCTCACAGAGGCATAAAACTTTAACGCTCTTCCTCCTGATGTTGTTTCTGGATTTCCAAACATTACTCCAACTTTTTCTCTTAGCTGATTTATAAATATAGTAACACACTTAGATTTATTAATTGATCCTGTAAGTTTTCTAAGAGCTTGAGACATAAGTCTAGCTTGAAGACCTACATGGGAATCTCCCATTTCTCCTTCTATTTCGGCTCTTGGAACTAGTGCAGCAACAGAGTCAATTACAATAACGTCTATTGCACCAGATCTAACTAATGCTTCTGTTATTTCTAAAGCTTGTTCTCCTGTATCTGGTTGAGAAACTATTAAGTTTTCTGTGTCAACACCTAATACTCTAGCATAAGCTGGATCAAGTGCATGTTCTGCATCAATAAATGCTGCTGCTCCTCCATTTTTTTGTGCTTCTGCTATTATGTGAAGTGCTACAGTAGTCTTACCAGAAGATTCTGGTCCATAAATTTCAACAACTCTTCCTTTTGGTACTCCACCTATTCCTAATGCTATATCTAAAGATAAACAGCCAGTTGAAATGGAATCGACATCTAAAGTAGTGTTTTCACCTAATTTCATTATAGAACCTTTTCCAAATTGCTTTTCAATTTGTCCCATTGCGGCTTCTAAAGCCTTTAATTTTTCATTATCCATATTATATACCCCTAGGGTTCACCAACCTTTCATACTAACGAACGTTTGTTCTATGATAATTATATATCAATTTTTTTAATTAGTCAATACTATAAATGAAGCTCCTGCCAAAAACAGGAACTTCTCATTTATAAATTATGTTCATATGCTTTATTTTTATTCATCTATCGGACCTTATTGCTTCTTTATTTTTAACAAAACATTCTACACCAGAAATTATAGTTACTATTACAGCAATATACATAACAATATCTGCAATTAGTTTAAAGCTCATAAATGCATTAGAAGATAAGGTATGATGTAAAAACTTTATACTTCTAAAATTTAGTTTTACAAGTGCTAATACTATTGCTACTATCTGAATAAATGTTTTTAGTTTGCCCCATTTATCCGCAGCAATTACAATTCCTTCTGCTGACGCTATTGATCTAAGTCCTGTTACAGCAAACTCCCTAGCAATAATTATAATAGCGATCCAACTACTTAGTATATGGTATTCTACCAATGAAACCAAAGCCGCTGAAACTAAGAGTTTGTCCGCTAAAGGGTCCATTAGCTTTCCAAAGCGAGTTATCTGATTTCTACTTCTCGCAATATAACCATCTAATTTATCTGTAAGTGCAGCTAAAATAAATACAACAGTAGCAATAATACTGCCATATGGTATACTTTTTACTGCTATAAAAATTAAAAATACAGGAACTAATACTATTCTCATTAATGTTAGTTTATTAGCAAGATTCATCACATACAACCCCTATTAAATCATATTCTAGACTGTCTATTATTTTAGTATTGACATAATTACCTATATCTAATATTTTATCACATTTTAAAAATATTTCACCATCTATTTCAGGAGCCATCTCGAAACTTCTTCCATACCAATATTCACTATTTCTTCCTTCTACAATCACCTTGTATGTTTTCCCAATTTTTTCTTTATTAATATTTTTTGATATCTCTTGCTGCTGAAGCATTAACTGAACATATCTTTCTTCCTTAACATCATCTTCAATTTGATTTGGCATATCGTAGGCTTCAGTATCTTCTTCCCTTGAATACTTAAATACACCTAACTTGTCAAATTTAATAAGCTTTATAAATTCTTTAAGTTCCTGAAAATCAGATTCTGTTTCCCCAGGGAAACCTACTATTAACGATGTTCTAATGGTTATATTTTCAACCTTTTGTTTTATCTTATATATGTTTTTAATTATCTCTTCTTTTTCAGTTCTTCTCTTCATTCTTCTTAATATACTATTGCTTATATGTTGTATTGGCATATCTATATATTTACATATTTTATCATTAGTAGCTATTTCATCTATTAGTTCATCTGTAATTTCCTCTGGATAACAATAAAGAAGACGTATCCAATCAATAGATTCAATCTTTGATATCTCTTTAAGAAGTTTTGGAAGCATTTTTTTATTGTAAATATCTACACCATATTTTGTGGTATCTTGAGCAACTAAAATAATTTCTTTTATTCCTTGCGTTGCAAGAGACGTACATTCTTTTACTATATCTTCAATATGTCTACTTCTGTATTTCCCTCTTATCTTAGGTATTATACAATATGTACAAAAATTATTACAGCCTTCTGAAATTCTTACATATGCACTAAAGGTACCAGTTGTTATTATTCTCTCTCCATCATTTATATTTTCATCACTAAAATTGCATAAAACCTGCTTATCTCCCTTATTAAAAAAGTTTTCAATAACTGAGCCTAGTTCTTCATAGTCATTTACTCCTAGAATGGCATCTAGTTCTGGCATTAATCCCAAAAGTTCATCTCCATATCTTTGAGTTAAGCATCCTGTACCAATAAGCATCTTACATTTGTATTTATTTTTATATTCCGCCATTTCCAAAATAGTGTCTATGGATTCTTGCTTTGAAGCTTCTATGAAGCCGCAAGTATTAACCATTATTATGTCTGCAAGTTTTGGGTCGTTTACAATTTCAAAATTATTTTTTACTTTTCCCAATATAGTTTCAGTATCAATTCTATTCTTATCACAACCTAAACTTACAACTCCAAATTTCAGTTTATTCACGTCAAACCTCCTGTATTTATTAGCTACATAGTCACAATATAATTTACTATGTTATCTAACTTTTTAAATATGCTAATAATAATAATATAACTAAAAATGCATTTTAACAAGACAAATTTAATTTCATGTATTTCCTGGTAAATATACCTATAATTCCATTTCGTTTTTATCTACTAAAATATTTCTAGGTTTACTTCCATCACGCTCAGAAATAACTCCTTTTTCCTCTAATTGTTCCATAATCCTAGCAGCTCTATTATATCCAATACGAAGTCTCCTTTGTATCAAGGAAGTTGAAGCTTGATTTGATTCAACTACTATTTTAATAGCTTCGTTTAAAAGTTCATCTTCGTCCGCATCTTTATTTCCTATAGAATTATTATTGATTTCCTCAATAATATCTTCTTTATAATTTGTGCTTGAAGTTTGGTTTTTAATAAACTCTACAACTTTCTCAACCTCTTCTTCTGACACAAAAGCCCCTTGTATTCTTATTGGTTTAGATTCTCCTACAGGGTAGAAAAGCATATCTCCTTTTCCTAATAATTTTTCAGCTCCAGAACTATCTAATATTGTTCTAGAGTCAATCTGACTTGAAACAGCAAAGGATATTCTAGATGGTATATTTGCTTTAATTACCCCCGTTATAACATCTACAGACGGTCTTTGAGTTGCAATAACAAGATGCATGCCCGCAGCTCTTGCCATTTGAGCAAGCCTACCAATATAATCTTCTACATCATTTGGGCATACAATCATAAGATCAGCAAGTTCGTCTATTATTATAACAATACAAGGCAATTTACTGTCAACTTTTCCCTTATTAAATAATTCATTATAACCTTCAATATTTCTTACATTATTATCGGCAAATATCTTATACCTTCTAGTCATCTCATTTACAGCCCAATTTAATGCCCCAGCTGCTTTTTTAGGCTCTGTCACAACTGGAATCAAAAGATGTGGTATGCCATTATAAATATTTAACTCAACAACCTTTGGGTCAATCATGAGCAGTTTAACTTCCTCAGGGTTATATTTGTATAATAAACTTAGTATTAATGTGTTTATACATACACTTTTTCCTGAACCGGTTGCTCCAGCAATAAGTACATGTGGCATTTTACTGAGATCCGATACAACACAATTTCCGCCTATGTCTTTTCCAAGACAAAAAGCAAGTTTAGCTTTAGTGTTAAAGAATTTTTCTGATTCAATTACTTCTCTCATATATACAGGTGTTAAATCTTTATTTGGAACCTCTATTCCTACTGCTGATTTTCCTGGGATAGGTGCTTCTATACGAACCCCTGATGCAGCTAAATTTAAAGCAATATCATCTGACAAATTAACTATCTTACTTACCTTAACTCCTGCACTTGGTTGTAATTCAAACCTTGTTACTGAAGGACCTTTTGTAACTTGAATTACATTTGCATCAACCCCAAAACTATTTAAAGTGTCTGTCAATTTTGTAGCACTAATTAGTAAATCCTTTTTATCACTCTTTTTAAGTTTATTTAAATTGTTCTCATTTAATAGATCTAAACCCGGAAAGGAATATTCACTCATTACATTGCCATTTGAACTGTTTTCTATTTCTTCTTCTAATTGTTTACTTATGTTATCCTTTGTTTCATCATTATCATTGCTATCTTTTATTTTGATTTCTTTATTATCATTTATTTTATTAGTAATGTCTCCTTCATTCTTCATAAAATCTAGGATTTTTATTTTACTTACAGTATCCTTTAAAAATTTTTCTCCAGTTTCCTTTACTTCATTTTTGTCTTTCTTTTCACAAATATCTTTTTTCTTTGATTTATATCTACTAAAAAGTGTTTCAAAAATATCCCTTAAGGACTTTTTAGATATAAGTATAAATGACACTAAATAAATACAAACAAATAACAGGAAACTTGCTTTTCCTAATAAATTTAATAATGGTATATCAATCAAGTAACAAAGAACTCCTCCATGAAACGTACTATCTGAAGTATATATTTTATTTACACCTTCTAATACTTGTCCACTAGTATAATACTTATTTAAATTTACAAATGTAATGAGCATCAGACTGTTAAGTATTAAAAGTATTATTCCATAGAATTTTCTGCTAAATTCTATATTTCCTTTTTTTATTATATACGAAACTCCTAGTATGATGATTACAAACGGAAAAAAGTAAGCCCCTAACCCTATTGCAGTAAACAATAATTTTCTTATACCTTTTCCTAGAATTCCACTGGTATTTGTAAAAAATAGGCTAAAGAATGTAAAAGATCCTAAACATAGCATAACTACCCCTGCTATATCACAGTATAGTGTGGATTTTATAGACTCTTTATTTTTTTTATTTTCACGCCTTTTTTGCAAAACCTCCCACCTCCATAGTCTTTTAATTATATAAATATAATTAACCATAGGAAACCCTATGGTTTTTTTTCAATCATCTGTTCTAGTTTGTCTAATGCCTCTCTTATTCCTCCGACTTCATCTATTAATCCATAGTTAACTGCTTGCTTTCCAATAAGTATGGTTCCCATATCATTTAATAGTTCATCCGTTTCAACCATTAATCTTCTAATTGTCTTTTCATCAATATTTGAAGTTCTAGTTATAAATTCAATTATTCTCTGCTGCATTTTATTAAAATATTCAAAAGTTTGAGAAACACCAATTATTAATCCATTCATCCTTATAGGGTGAAGTATCATAGTTGCACTAGGAGATATAAAAGAATAATCAGCCGCTGTTGCAAGTGGTACACCTATGGAATGACTGCCTCCTATAACAAGAGAAACAGTTGGTTTGCTTAAACTACTTATCATTTCAGAAATGGCAAGACCTGCTTCAACATCTCCTCCAATAGTGTTTAAAATTATCAATAAGCCTTCTACTGTTTTACTTCTCTCTAATGAAACTAATTGAGGTATAACGTGCTCATACTTAGTGGTTTTGGCCTGTGGTGGAAGGTTAGTATGACCTTCTATTTGCCCTATAATTGGCAATACATATATTCTATCAC
>Ga0255360_1000019_pt1 | contig 51596 bp, 48 predicted proteins | sample GFST50metaG_FD_186004 | JGI IMG/M metagenome (GOLD analysis project Ga0255360, IMG submission 186004) | Peat soil microbial communities from Stordalen Mire, Sweden - G.F.S.T50 | ecosystem: Environmental > Terrestrial > Soil > Wetlands > Peat | place: Sweden: Norrbotten County, Stordalen Mire... | reverse complement strand
AGCAGACTAAGCTGCTAAAGCGTAATTATTTTCGTTTGCGTTTATCTTTAATCCTATAGTTTTTTAACGCGGGCCCATAGGCTCCCTCGACTCGCTTCTTAAGCACAACTCATCCCCGTCGAAACCAAGTACGCCCCCTGATTTTTTTCTTCATATATATAATGATATGAAGTGGACTATAATAATAAATATTATATCCAAGACGTAATCTTGCAAACAAAAGCTTTCTTATTGCTATATTAAATTTTATCTGTTTAACATCTCTTGTAAAATATATATTACTCTATATTTATGTTTTTAGCAAGCATTAATTTAAATCCAAATCTTCATAAATTTTGAATTAGTAATTTAACAAATAACAATTCAAAATTAGCTACTAAATTGACTTGTTATTTGTTTAAGATGCCTTAATATTTGCTTCTTTCTTTCATCTGCCTGTCTATATCTCTCTTAGCAGCTTTTTCAAGCATTACATCTCTCTTGTCATAGTCCTTCTTACCTTTTGCCACACTAAGTTGAACTTTGACTCTTCCATTTTTAAGGTAAAGAGACAGAGGTACTAGAGTATACCCCTGTTGAGATCTATAAACTTCAAACCTTTTTATTTCTGCCTTGTGTAAAAGAAGTTTTCTTTTTCTTAGTGGATCTTTATTAAATATATTTCCAGCCTCATATGGACTTATGTGCATGTTGCATACAAATATTTCACCGTTTCTAATTTCAGCATAACTATCTTTAAGGTTAGCTTTGCCTGCTCTTATAGACTTTACCTCTGTGCCTACAAGTTCTATGCCACATTCCATTGATTCTTCTATAAAATAATCATGTCTAGCTTTTCTATTTTCAGCTAAACTTTTGTTTGTTGTAACTTTTTTAGCCATATATAACACCTACTTTTGCTCTATTTTGGTATGTAATTTTACCATATTTTGTTTTTATTATCAAACACTTTTAAATAGACTTAGGCATATTCAAAAAAATAACAAGTGAAAACTGCCACGGGTATTTTGAGTCCTATGTCTAATCTGTAACTTCTGGTTTGTAAACCTCATTTATTTCTTTTTTACCTCTTGCGGGGCTAACTACTTCAATTTCTGTATCTTTGTCATTTTCTTCAGTCTGTACTAGTTCAGCTAAATTTATCTTTTTTTCCACTATTTCATCTATATTGATTTCTTCTTCTAGTTCGGTATCCTCAGCTATTCCAAAGTATATTTCATGAGATGCCATATCTACCTTTTCAACTTTTATCTTAACTTCATCACCAAGTCTATATATTTTCTTACTTCTTTCACCTATAAGACTTAGGTGCTTTTCGTCATATATATAGTAATCATCACTTAAATCGCTTATATGAACAAGACCTTCTATAGTATTTGGAAGTTCTACAAATATACCAAAATTTGTTACAGAAGATATAATTCCTGTATATTCTTCTCCTATCTTATCCCTCATATATTCAGCTTTTTTAAGGTCATCAACTTCTCTTTCAGCTTCTTGGGCTACTCTTTCCATTTCAGAAGATTGTACAGCAGCATAATCAACTATTCCTATTAGCTTTTTACTTCTTCTTTCATCAATCTTTCCATGAAGAAATTCTTTTATTATCCTATGAATCATAAGATCTGGATATCTTCTTATTGGTGATGTAAAATGGCAATAATATCTTGCTGCAAGACCAAAGTGTCCTACACATTCTGGTGAATACTTAGCCTGCTTTAAAGATCTTAGAAGTAATGTGCTAACAACCGTTTCTTCTTTTTTACCCTTTACATTTTCAATAATCTTCTGAAGTTCCTTTGGATGCACTTCACTACCCCATTTTATTACGTAGCCAAGGTTATGAACAAACTCGTTGAAATGCTCTAATTTTTCGATATCTGGTTCTTCATGGATTCTGTATACAAAAGGTAAATTTGTCCAGAACATGTGTTCTGCAATGGTTTCGTTACAAATAAGCATGAATTCTTCAATTATTTTATTTGCTACTGCTCTTTCATAAGGTTTTATGTCCACTGGCTTACCATTTTCATTTAATATTATTTTGCTTTCCTGAAAATCAAAATCAATGGCGCCTCTTTGAAGCCTTCTTTTATTTAAAATTGTAAAGAGCTCTTCCATTGTCTTAAAATCATCATATAGGTAATCATATTTTTTAATAAGTTCTTCGTCATTATCCCTTAAAATTTTAGTAACATCAGTATAGGTCATTCTTTCATCTGTTCTTATTACGCTTTCAAATACATCGTGATTTATAACCTTACCACTATTATCTATTTCCATAAAACAGCTTAATGTAAGTCTATCAACTTTTGGATTAAGACTACATATACCATTTGAAAGTTTTCTAGGCAGCATTGGTATAACCCTATCTATAAGATATACTGAAGTTGCTCTTTCTAATGCTTCATTGTCTAAAGGATTTTTTTCCTTAACATAATGGGAAACATCTGCAATATGAACACCTAAGTAGTAGTTCCCATTTTCAAGCCTCTGAACCGAAACTGCATCGTCTAAATCCTTTGCATCTTCACCATCTATGGTTACCATTCTTATATCTCTTAGGTCTCTTCTATTTTTATATTCTTTTTCTGAGATTGTCTCTGGTATTTTTTCCGCAAAGCTTAATACTTCTTCAGGGAATTCCTCTGGCAGTTTGTGTTTTTTTATTATAGTGAGTATGTCCACGCCTTTATCTTCTTTTCTTCCAAGTATCTCTATTATTTTCCCTTCTGGATTCCTTCTGTTTGCAGGCCACTGGGTTATTTCTACAATTACTACATCCTTTGATTTTGCCTTGCCTTTCATGCTTTTAGGAATAAATATATCTTGTTGTATTCTCACGTCATCAGCTACTACAAATCCAAAATTTTTGCTATCCTCATATAGTCCAATTATAGTTTTGTTTGCCCGTTCTAGTATTCTGATTATTTCACCTTCACATTTTTTGCCGCTGTTTTCTTCTCTTGTAATTTTAGCTATTACCTTATCTTTATTCATTGCTCCATTCATATTAGTAGCGGGTATAAATATATCTGGTCTTTCTTCCTCACATATTACAAATCCAAACCCCTTAGCATTGCCTTGAAGCTTTCCTACTACAAGACCCATTCTCTCTGGTACGCCGTAATATTCCGTTCTATTTTGAACAATTAGTCCCTCTTGCTCCATGTCCTTAAGAAGTTTTTTAAAGGTTTTTGTCTCTGTTTTTTTTACATCAAATATTCGCTCAAGTTCCTTTATATTCATTGGCTTATATGCCTGCTCTCTCATGAAATTAACCAATATTTCTCTTATATTCATATTTTCATCTCCTCGTAAACATCTAAAAAAGATGTTTTTATTCTTATTTATACATTTTTAGCCTAAATCAAAATATTATTCAACATAGAATCTAAAATAAAAAAGGCATAATTCATCACACTATCGAATTATACCCAATCAACCTATTACTTTATAAACTGTGGTAAATTTTGTAGAATAACCACAACTGCAAAAATTATTGAAAATACAATAGTAACCCTAGCAAGTTTTGCCTCTCTTGTCTTTCCTTTATTATGTGAATAAAATGTCTCTGTTGTTCCTGAAAAGAAATTAGTAAATCCGTCCATTTTGCTTGGTTGCATTAAAATTGAAACCATGATTATGATAGCACACAGTATTTGAATCCCTACTAAAAGATTATGCACGTTAAAAACCCTCCTATTGGATATGTATATTTAATAATACAATATTAATTTATTTAAATTAAACAATATCAAACCTCTTCTATTTTACCATATGTAAAAATTTATTACAACAAAAAAAATTGAGGGAATTCCCTCAATTTTTTTTATTTCTTTAAATTGTAAAAGGCTTTAAGTCCTCTGTATTCTCCGATATCTCCAAGTTCTTCTTCAATTCTTAAAAGTTGATTATATTTTGCAACTCTTTCTGTTCTTGCTGGTGCACCAGTTTTAATTTGTCCTGCATTAACAGCTACAACTAAATCAGCAATAGTAGTATCTTCTGATTCTCCTGATCTATGTGAAACAACTGCTGTATAACCTGCTCTTTCAGCCATTTCAATAGTGTTAAGAGTTTCTGTAAGAGTTCCTATTTGGTTAAGTTTTATTAAAACTGAATTTGCTACACCCTTTTCAATACCAGTTTTAAGTCTTGAAGTGTTAGTAACAAATAAGTCATCTCCAACTAATTGTATTCTCTTTCCAAGTCTATCAGTAATCTCTTTCCATCCATCCCAATCTTCTTCTGCCATACCATCTTCAATAGAGATTATTGGGTATTTATTAACTAATGCTTCATAATAGTCAACCATTTCTTTACTAGACAGAACTTTTCCTTCACCTGAAAGATTATATTTTCCATCTTGATAGAATTCTGAAGATGCTGGATCAAGTGCAATATATGCATCTTTACCAGGAACATAACCTGCTGCTTCTATTGCTTCAATTATAACCTTTATAGCTTCTTCATTACTTGAAAGGTTTGGTGCGAATCCACCTTCATCTCCAACGGCTGTTTCAAGACCCTTTTTCTTTAAAATTCCTTTTAATGCGTGATACACTTCTGCACCCATTCTAAGTGCTGCACTAAAGCTTCTTGCTCCAGCTGGCATAACCATGAATTCTTGAAGGTCTACATTGTTATCAGCATGTTTACCACCATTTACTATGTTCATCATAGGAACAGGAAGAACTTTTGCATTTACTCCTCCAATATATGAATAAAGACTAATTCCAAGTGTTTCTGCTGCTGCTCTAGCTACTGCTAGTGATACTCCAAGCATTGCATTTGCACCTAGTTTTGCTTTATTGTCTGTACCATCAATTTCAATTAGAGTGCTATCAATTTGAACCTGATCAAATACACTCATTCCAATAAGTTCTGGTGCAATAATGTTATTTACATTGTCAACAGCTTTTAAAACACCCTTACCATTATAAATAGCATTGTCATCATCTCTAAGCTCCACTGCTTCAAATATTCCTGTAGAAGCTCCTGATGGAACTGATGCCCTTCCAACTGTGCCATCCTCTAATGTTACTTCAACCTCAACTGTAGGAAAAGCTCTCGAATCTAAAATCTGTCTTGCAAATACATCTACAATTTCAACTTCATATCTCATACTAAATTCCTCCCATTAAGGCATACCCACTTGTTATTTTCTTGAATATGCCTAACTTTTTTATTTTAACTATGTTTAAAACATAGAAAATTAACGGCTGATAAACGTACGAACACTTAGATGATTTCAGCACCACAACCCATCTGATTGGAAGTTTTACTTTATTAAACTTTTACCAGTCATTTCAACTGGAACTTCAATTCCCATAACTTGAAGCATTGTTGGTGCAATATCTGCAAGCACTCCATCGTCTCTTAATTCTTTTGAGTTGTTGCTTACATATACAAATGGAACTGGACCAGTTGTATGTGCTGTCATTGGCTTTCCTGTAGAGTAATCAACCATTTGTTCTGCATTACCATGATCAGCTGTTATAAATACTGTTCCATCCTTTTCTAGTATTTTATCCACAACTTTGCCTAAACATACATCCACAGTTTCTACAGCTGTTTTAGCTGCTTCAAATATTCCAGTATGACCAACCATATCTGGATTAGCAAAGTTTAATATTATCATGTCATATTCATCTGTATCTAATCTCTTTAATAATTCATCAGTAACTTCATAAGCGCTCATTTCAGGTTTAAGGTCATAAGTTGCCACTTTAGGTGATGCTATAAGTGCTCTATCTTCATTCTTGTTTGCTTCTTCTACTCCACCATTAAAGAAGAAAGTTACGTGAGCATATTTTTCAGTTTCTGCAATTCTAAGCTGCTTCTTGCCTAATTTACTTACATATTCTCCCAAAGTATTTGTAAGTGATTCAGGCTTAAATGCTACTTCAACACCTTGAAGCGTTGAATCATATTCAGTCATTGTGATAAATTTAAGATCTAAAGTTTCTCTTTCAAACCCATCAAAATTCTTGTCATTTATAGCTCTAGTTATTTCTCTAGCTCTATCTGGTCTAAAGTTAAAGAAAATTACAGAATCCTTACTTTTAATGTTAGCACCTTGTTCTACTACTGTAGGAAGTACAAATTCATCTGTCTTTCCTGTATCATAAGACTTGTCTACAGCCTCTGTAGCAGAATCTGCTGTTTGGCCTTTTCCAAGAACTAATGCATTATATGCAAGTTGTACTCTTTCCCATCTGTTATCTCTGTCCATTGCATAATATCTTCCTGAAACTGTAGCTATCTTACCAACTCCAATTTCAGCCATGTAGTTTTCAATATCTTCTATAAAATCTTTTGCTGAAGCTGGGGGAACATCTCTTCCATCTAGGAATGCATGTACATAAACTTCTTTTAATCCATTTTGCTTAGCAAGTTTCAAAAGACCTTTTAAATGTCCTGTATGTGAATGTACACCACCTGGTGAAAGTAATCCCATAAGGTGAAGAGCTGAATTGTTTTCTTTTACATTTTTAACCGCATCATTAAGTTCAGTATTTTCAAAAAAGTCCCCATCCTTAATTGACTTAGTTATTCTTGTAAGTGATTGGTATACTACTCTTCCTGCTCCAATATTTAAATGTCCAACCTCTGAATTTCCCATTTGTCCATCTGGTAATCCAACACTTAGTCCACTTGCTCCAAGTGTTGTACTATAATAATGTGTAAATATATCATCAATGTTTGGTTTATTAGCTGCTTTAACTGCATTTCCCTCTGCCTTGTCAGTAAGTCCAAATCCGTCTAAAATCATTAACATTACAGGTTTCTTAGCCATGTTATTTCCTCCATCTAAAATTATATTTATTTATTTATACATACAAATTAATGTATGATATTTTCAACTTAAATTGGAGCTGTAGCACTAAACGTTTTGTATACAATATATTGTAGCATTTGCATTTAGTGGGACAGCCCCTTAATTTTTAATTTTTTAGAAATTTACTATTCCAGCGAAGTCTTCTGCCTTAAGGCTTGCTCCACCAACTAATGCTCCATCTATTTCTGGTTTAGCCATTTGCGCTTTTATTGTTCCTGGTTTAACAGAACCACCGTATTGGATTCTAACTTTGTCTGCTACTTCCTGTCCGAAAACTTCAGCAACAGTTTTTCTTATAGCTCCAATAGTTTCATTAGCTTGCTCATCTGTAGCTGTTTTACCTGTTCCTATAGCCCAAATTGGTTCATAAGCTATAACAACTTTTTCAGCGTCTTCTTTACTAAGTCCAGCTAAATCTAATTTAATTTGTTTTCCTGTAACTTCATTTGTAACATTAGCTTCTCTTTCTTCTAGAGTTTCTCCACAACAAAGTATTGGAATTAAGCCATGTGCAAATGCAGCTTTTACTTTTTTATTTAATGCTTCATCTGTTTCATTGAAGTATTGTCTTCTTTCACTATGTCCAAGTACTACGTAATCTACTCCTAATTCTTCAAGCATTTTTGGTGAAATTTCACCAGTGAAAGCACCATTTTCTTCAAAGTGCATATTTTGAGCAGCAACCTTTATGTTGCTTCCTTTAGTAGCTTTAATTACAGCATCTAAAGTAACAAATGTAGGAGCGATAACTACATCAATCTTTGCATCCTTCACTAATGGTTTTAATTCTTCAACTAATTTTAAAGATTCACTTACTGTGTTATTCATTTTCCAGTTTCCAGCTATTATTGGTGTTCTCATTATAATCTGACCTCCAATTATTATATAAAATTATTTATCGTTTAAAGCAGCTATTCCAGGAAGTTCTTTTCCTTCTAAGAATTCAAGTGAAGCTCCACCACCAGTTGAGATATGAGTCATTTTGTCTCCAAATCCTAATTGGTTAACAGCAGCAGCACTGTCTCCTCCACCGATAACTGTTGTAGCATCAGCAGCAGCCATAGCTTCTGCAACTGCTATTGTTCCCTTTGCAAAGTTTGCAAATTCAAATACTCCCATTGGTCCGTTCCAAATAACAGTTTTAGCATCTTTAACAGCATCTGCATAAAGTTTTGATGTTTTTGGTCCAATGTCAAGACCCATATGTCCTTCTGGAATATTAGCATCTTCAGTAGTAATTGGAGTTGTATCAGCACTAAATTCTGCTCCAACAACGTTATCTACAGGAAGTAATAATTTAACACCCTTAGCTTTAGCTTTTTCAAGCATTTCTTTAGCGTATTCAACTTTATCTTCTTCTACAAGTGATTTACCTATAGTGAATCCTTGACCTTTTAAGAAAGTATAAGCCATGCCTCCACCGATTATTAAAGTATCAACTTTTTCAAGAAGATTATTAATAACGTTAATCTTATCTGAAACTTTAGCTCCACCTAAGATTGCAACAAATGGTCTTACTGGACTTTCTACAACTTCTCCTAGGAATTTTAATTCTTTTTGAATTAAGTATCCACATACAGCAGTATCAACAAAGTTTGTTACACCAACAGTTGAGCAGTGAGCTCTGTGAGCTGTACCAAAAGCATCGTTAACAAAAACATCAGCAAGTGATGCTAAATCTTTTGAGAAAGCTTCTTCGTTCTTTCCTTCTTCTTTTCTGAATCTTGTGTTTTCAAGAAGAACTACATCTCCATCTTTCATTTCAGCTACTGCTTTTTTAGCATTTTCTCCAACAACTGTGTCGTCAGCAGCAAATACTACTTCTTTTCCAAGCATTTCTGAAAGTCTTTTAGCAACTGGTGCTAAAGTAAGCTTTGGATCTGGTCCTTTAGCTTTCCCAAGATGTGAGCAAAGTACAACTTTAGCTCCTTTTTCTACTAAATATTTTATTGTTGGCATAGCTCCAACAAGTCTGTTTTCATCAGTAATAACGCCATCTTTAAGTGGTACATTAAAGTCACATCTAACTAATACTCTTTTACCTTTAACTTCGATATCTTCAACTGTTTTTTTATTTAATTGCATTAAAATTCACCTCAATAATTTTATTTAAAAAGGTCCAGCCTCATAGCCATAACTACAAAACCAGACCTTTCTACTATGTTTCATTTAAATATTTAATATAATTATCTATTAACTTTTAATTATTTTGCTATTTCAACAAAATATTTTAAAGTTCTGATTAATTGTGAAGTGTATGACATTTCATTATCATACCAAGCTGCAACTTTAACTAATTGTGTTCCATTAACCTCTAATATTTTTGTTTGAGTTGCATCAAACAATGAACCAAAGCTGATTCCAATTACGTCTGAAGAAACTATTGGATCTTCAGTGTATCCGAATGATTCAGTAGCAGCTGCTTTCATTGCTGCATTTACTTCTTCAACTGTAGTATTCTTCTTAAGATTAACTACTAATTCAGTTATTGAACCAGTTATTACTGGAACTCTTTGAGCTCCTCCATCTAATTTACCTTTTAATTCAGGTATAACTAAACCGATAGCTTTAGCTGCACCAGTTGAGTTTGGAACTATGCTAGCTGCTGCTGCTCTTGCTCTTCTTAAATCACCTTTTGCGTGTGGTGCGTCAAGAGTGTTTTGGTCATTTGTGTAAGCATGAACTGTAGTCATGAATCCTTTTTCTATACCAAATTTGTCATTTAATACTTTAGCCATTGGAGCTAAACAGTTTGTAGTACATGAAGCACCAGAAACAACTGTTTCAGTACCATCTAATACGTTTTGGTTAACATTGAAAACTACAGTTTTAATGTCACCAGTTGCAGGAGCTGAAATAACAACTTTCTTTGCACCAGCTTGAATATGTAAGCCTGCTTTTTCTTGAGAAGTGAAGAAACCTGTACATTCAAGTACTACGTCTACTCCTAATTTTCCCCATGGTAAATCAGCTGGATTTCTTTCTGCAGTTACTTTAATTTCTTTTCCGTTAACTACGAAAGCTCCTTCTTTAACTTCGATTTCACCATTGAATCTTCCTTGAGCTGAATCATATTTAAATAAATGCGCTAATGTCTTTGCATCTGTTAAGTCATTGATTGCAACAACTTCAAATTCAGGGTTGTCAATCATCTTTCTTAAAGCTAATCTTCCTATTCTTCCAAAACCGTTAATAGCTACCTTTGCCATTTTAAATACCTCCAAAAAATATAATATTCTAAAACTATATATAAATATAATTATTAGCAGTTTAATAAAAATTTATTTAAATATATCAAATCAATAAAGAAATTATTGATAGATATTTGTTAACTTATTTAATTTAAAAGCTTAACTATTTCCATAGCTGTGCCTTCATCTGTGACAAGAACACTTTTTTCATTATTAATTTGTGTTGATATAATAGCTTCTGCCTTTGTCTTTTCTCCTGCAACGGCTATAAGGTTATCTACATTATTAATATCTTCAATTTTTAATCCAACTGAAGGTGTTGCATAAACTACCTTGCCATTACTATCAAAGAAATACCCAAAAGCTTCCCCTACAGAACCTTTTTCTAATAGTTTTGAGGTTTCCTCTTTACTAAGACCTCTACGTCTGCTCATTTCATCGGCTCTACCCACTCCATAAACAATAATGTTAGCTCTATGTATAGTCTCTATAACATCTCTAATGCTTTTTTCATTAAGTATAGTACTTAATGCTTCGTTACTAAGATTGTCTGGAACATGCAACAATTTATACGTTGCCGATAATTTGTTTGCAAGGTTTGCAGCTAAAGTGTTGGCTTCTGTTTCAACTTTTCTGTCCATACCACCTCTTGCTGGAACAACCACAGCATTAGTATAATGACAATTTTCTGCAAAATTATCAATAACTTTTTTCATCGTAGTTCCACCTGTAATTGCAATTATATTTCCATCTTGTATTATATCTTCAACATACTTTGCAGCAGTTCTACCTAGCTCATTCATTACGGTGATATCTTCTTCAACATTTCCAGGTACAATAATTACCTTTTTAATATTTAGTCTTTCTTTTATTAATCCTTCAACCTCAGTTAGCCCTTTAAACTCACGTATAAAATTCTTTAGTTTGTCTATGACTTCTTCGCCTTCACATGTTACTGACATCCCAGGAGTACCTATGTTAATTAAATTTTGCTTTTTTAGAAAGTTAATTTCAGTTCGAACTACTCTTTCGCCTATTTCTAATTTATTTGCAAGCATTCTTCTACCTACAGGCTGATTATAGTATATTGTCCTTAAAACGTTATATCTCTTTTCAAGCAAATCCATAAGCTCTGGAACAATTTTTTTCTGCAACTTTAAAATTTCGTGCAATTTAACCACCTCGCCGGTCTCATACCGTCCCATTAACTCAATTCATGTCCCACTTACTATTATAGAGTAAAACATTCTATTTTTAAATAGTATTTACAAAAAAAATATAAATTATTTTATTTTTTTTAATATCTTTTTCTTTTTGAAGAGGGCTTAATCGCCATTTCTTCTCTATATTTCGCTACAGTTCTCCTAGAAATTTTAAAACCTTCTCCATTTAAAATATCACATATATTTTGATCAGAAATTGGTTTCTCTTTATCTTCATGCTCTATTAATTTTTTTATTTCATTTTTTATGTTATTTACAGATATATCCTCATTGCTCTCACTGCTAACAGCCGTAGTAAATAAATTTTTTATCTTTACAATTCCTCTGTCAGTATAAATATACTTTTCCTTAATGGCCCTGCTTATTGTAGATTCATGCATATCAATTCTATCCGCTATATTTTTTAAAGTCATTCCTTTTAAATATTCATTACCCTTAAGAAAATATTCTCTTTGAATGTCAACAATCTGCTCAATAACTTTATAAATAGTACTTTTTCTCATGTTTATGCTTTTCATTAGAAAAACGGCATTATTGATTTTCTCTTTAACATATTTCTTTGCCTCATTATCATCCGTTCCATCCAAGATATTTTTATATATATTGCTTATTGATAGTCTAGGGATTGAAGAGTCATTCATTATAACATAAATTTCGCCCCCAATATTCTCAATATAGGCATCGGGAATAATATATTTAACTTCTTCTCCAGTATAAAAACCCCTTGAAGGCTTTGGTGCAAGTTGTTTTATTTCATCTCCATATTCTTGAGCTTCTTTCACAGATATATTAAGTTCTTTTGCAATTTTATTATATTTATTGTCTCCTATGTCTTCTAGATGATTATATATAATTTTTTCAAGATTATAATCAAGTATCGCCTTTGATTGTGCCTGAATTTTTAAACATTCCTTTAGGTCTCTAGCACCTATTCCAATTGGTTCAAGGCTCTGAACGATTTCCAATGCCTCATCTAAATTTGCTCTTTTTACATTTAGTAAATTAGACACATCTTCTAAATCATCAGTAAAATATCCAGTGGCATCAATACACTCAATGATATACATACATATAGATTTTATGTAATCATTTTCATTTAATTCTAGAATCTGCTCTTTTAAATAATCTTTTAGTGACTTTTCTTCTGATATAAAGTTAAACGGTGAACTTTCTTCATCTGTATAGTTAACCCCTGAATTATAACTATCTTTATCTAAATATTCCGATAATTTCTTGTAATCTATTTTTTCAATACTTTCATCCACTTCTGGTTTTGAAAAATCAGCGTCAATTACAGGATTTTCCTGCAATTCTTGATTTAGATATTCCATTAATTCAAAATTAGACATTTGAAGAAGTTTTACTGATAGCTGCATTTGCTGAGTCATAACCATTTTTTGCTGCTGAGTTAAATTTAAATTAAAGTCTAAGTTCATACTTTTCACCCAAATCTCATTATTATATTACATTTATTATAAGGTTAGTATATCATAAATATACTTTTCTAACACTAATAAATATTAAAATCCCTCAATATTTAACAACATTCACCTTAATAGATAACTCTTTCTGAAAATAAATACAGCCGATTCAAAATGCTTTTTAGTCAGTTTAAACCAGCTTTTATCTATCTTTTTCATATGCTTAATAATTACTCTTCTATAAAAAACACTCCACAAGCTCCAGAGCCTGAATGTGTCCCTACAACGCATCCTGCTTCACATTCTATAAAATTTTCATTACCTTTGTATGTATCTTCAAGTAATTCACGAACTTCATTTTCGCCTATATATAACAGAATGCTTGTTTCATTATTTGAAATTCTTATATCATTTACATAATTTAATATAGCTTTAGCTGCTTTCTTTGTTCCTCTAACCTTATCAACTACTACCATTTCGCCATCTTTAACAGTAAGAATAAGCTTAATTCCTAAAATATTTCCAATTGTTCCTGCTGCTTTTGAAAGCCTTCCACCTTTAATTAAATTATCTAATCTATTAAACGCAATGGCACTTTTGATATGTGGTACTGTATTTATTATTTCATTTACTATTTCATCAAAACTATATGATGCTTCCCTAAGTCTACAAGCTTTAAGCACTAAAACTCCAAGTCCAGATGTAACATTAAGACTATCTATTACAGCTATATCATTAGTTTCTAGCATATCTTTTGCTAGACAGGCTGATTGATAGGTTCCACTCATTTTTGAAGACATGCTTATCATTATAATTTTATATCCCTGTTCTAAATACTTTTTAAAACATTCATAATGCCTTTGTGGATTAACTTGCGTAGTAGTAGGAAATATTCCGTCCCTATCCATGATTTCCAAAAGTTTTGAAGTAGTTATATCTATCACATCTAAATATGATTCTTCACCAACATTTACAAGTAGTGGCAACACTTCAATATCATATTTATCAATTATATTCTTTGGTAGATCTGCCGTACTTACGGTCATAATCTTTATTTTTTCCATTAATACTCTCCTTTATTTAGGCATCTAAAATAACAAGTCAAAGATGCGTTACTTCATATTTGGAAACCCTATTTGCCTTAAACCTTCGTATGCAACAATTGCAACTGTATTGGAAAGGTTTAATGACCTAAGACTTGTTTTTATCATAGGAACCCTTATACATCTATTTGGATCACTTTCTCTAATACTGTCTGGAAGTCCAGAAGACTCTCTACCAAATACAATAAAATCTCCTTGATTAAATTTAACTTCTTCGTAATAATTTTTTCCTTTTGTTGTTGAGAAATAAAAAGTAGAATCTTTATATTTTTCTCTAAGTTCTTCATAGGAATCATACAAAGTTAAATCAAGTTCACTCCAATAATCTAGTCCAGCTCTTTTTAAGTGTTTTTCGTCTAGACTGAATCCAATAGGTTTTATCAAGTGCAGCCTGCTATTTGTAAGTACACACGTTCTAGCAATATTACCTGTGTTTTGTGGTATTTCTGGTTGAAATAAAACTATGTTTAAATTTTCTTGTCCTAAAATCAATTAAGCTCACCCCATCAGTCAGTTATTTTTAATTATACAATTTTATATTATATTAAAATACATAATTAGTAAAGTGTAATTTTTACATTTTTTTACACTTTAATTTTGTAACATATTCTAAAATTATAACACAAATTTTTCTATAGCCTTTGCTACCCCTGAATTGTTATTTGTATCTGTAACATAATTTGCAGCCTTCTTCACAAGTTCAGATCCATTTCCCATAGCTACTCCAATTCCTGCATATTCAATCATAGATAAATCATTCTCATTGTCTCCAATACACATCACTTCTTCTTTGGATATGTTGAAAAAATCAGCTAAAGCTTTAACTGCTCTACCTTTTGAATTTCCTTTATGCATAATCTCAATATTATCTGCGCCTGAGCTTACAACTTCAAATTCATTAAGTTCTAAAAGCTCTTTTTTAGCTTTATCAATATCTGACCCATCTTCAGTTATACATATACATTTTAAAATTTCATTACCTTTTTCTTTAATTGTTTCATATATATCCTTACTATCAATTAAATCTATCCTAAATTCTTCTGGAAGATCCTCATTCATTTTAACGTAGGCATAATTTTTTGGATAACCGTTAGAAGCTATTACAGAATTAGCAGTATTATAAAAAATTCTAAAATTATATTTTCCAACTATTTGTTGAATTTTAATACAATTTTCAATGCCAAGTTCAAGTTTATATATAATTTCTTCCTTATCTTTTTCTCTTATATACGCTCCATTACATGCAATTATAGGTGCTTTTACTCCAATAAGTTCACCGTAGTACTTTGCAGAAGTAAAAAGTCTTCCAGTACATATTGCTATTTTAACGCCCTTTTCATGTGCCTTTTTTATTGCTTTTAAATTTTCTTCATTTATTGTTTTTTTATCGTTTAATAAAGTTCCATCCATATCTGTGCAGATTAACTTACAGCTCATAACTTCATCTCCTGTTAGAAATAGTTTAAGTATATATTATATCATATTGAGCAATTTATGTAACTCACCTGCTATTAGATTGAATAATTGTATATCTTACTTTTTGACTTTACTTTTTTTATTTTTCCTATCTGTAAATATGCCACAAATGGAAGATAAAATCAGAATGACCGCAGGAATGCTAAAGGTTTTATCAAAAGCATTTGCAATATAATCATCTTTATCCGCTTTTATTTCATTTACAGTACTTTGAATTTTAATTTTCTGTGCAGCTAACCCAACACTGGATGCAATAAGTACTTGGTTATTTCCAGTACGCGGCGCAGTAGCCAATGAAGATAAGGCTTGTTGCATATCTTCTTTTAGCTTTTTTTCAAAATCTTGCTGCTCTGTTTCGCTAATGGTATTATCTTCGCTGAAACTCTTATTGATGTCTTTGACCATTATTGTTTTCATTGAATCTACAATTTTTGCATGATGTATCTTTGATAATGCATCGTTTTTCATGTTAATTTTGGAGTTTGCCACATTTGTATCCAGTATGCTTACAAGTAGCGCAATGCCAATGCAAGTCCCGATTTGTCTTGCAGCATTGACAATGCCTGAACCGATACCGCTTTTTTCTGTTGGTAGGAACTTAATCGAGGAAACTAGCGACTGGCACGAAAATCCAAGTCCGAGCCCAAATACAATCATATCAGTAAACATGGTAGATTTAGATGTGTTAATCTTTAGTTGTGAAAGAAGTAAAACACCTGAACCCATGAAAAGAAAAACCCCAATCATAAAATAGTTCTCCTAACTTATTAATAAAATAACAAGTTAGGAGAACTATTTTATGGAAATTTAAATTATCACTACACCTTTTCTCAAAATTATATTTGCATATAGAGCCGATTCACCACTTGCCACAACAGCATATGCTTTTTTTGATTTTTCATAAAATGCAAATCGTTCTACATACTGAAAATCCTTAAAGTTTGCATCATGCTTCTTAACAATGTCTCTATATTCTTCCCAAATAGGTGTTTTAACCGTGTCCCCTGGAACCACCTCCATAAGAGAAACTGGATTCTCTACATATGGATCAAGTGGGAAAAATTGAAGTATTGCATCTAAAAGCTCTGGCACATTATGTCCATCAGCCCTCACCAAACGATTTGCTATAGCTGATGCTGGAAAATTACCATCTGAAATTACTATTTCATCTCCATGACCCATCTCCATTAATACTTTAATGAGTTCTGGCGAAATTATTTTAGGAATACCTTTTAACATATAATACACTCCCTCGTATTTTTTTGAAGATGCCTTATATTATTCTGGTGTTATTTCTCCATTAACATCCCATAAGTCTTCCCAAGACTGATCTTCTTTCCATAAGAATACTTGACCTTTGATTAAACGACAATTTTTGTCTACACCTTCAAGTTCCTTCATTTCCTCAGCTGTTAATGGATCTGCAACTGCTGCTCTCAGATTACTTGCATATTCTGGACGGTATATTGAGAATGGAATTGGAGTCTGTCCACGCTGAACAGCCCATTTCACACAAATAACAGCAGGGTGAACACCGTGAGCTTTTGCTATTTTTACAACGATTGGATCTGCTATATCCGTTACATCAGTTTCAGTTTTATCACGGTCAGGGCGAGTTGGAGACCCAATTGGACAAAAACCTATGGGAACAATATTATTTTTAACAACAAAATCAAAGAATTCTTTTTGTTGAAAACATGGGTGTAATTCCATTTCATTAGCTGCAGGTTTAATTTTTGCATCTCTTATAACCAATTTCAATTTTGGAATAGTCATATTTGATGTACCAATATGCTTAACTAATCCCATCTCGACCAATTGTTCCATTTGACGCCAGGTTTTCATATAGTCTTCATGGATATAAGGCTTGGCATTTGGATCTCTTGAATCCACCGAAACGCCCTTAGCATGAAAATTTGGAAACGGCCAATGTACTAGGTAAAGGTCTAGGTAATCTAATTGCAAATCCTTAAGTGTTTTCTTGCAGGATTCAATTACGTTATCATGCATATCATTCCATACTTTTGATGTGATAAATAATTCTTCTCGTTTAATTCCTGTTGCCATTATATCTTTAAAAACTTTTCCTATTAAATGTTCATTTCCATAAACTGAAGCACAGTCAAACAGTCTAAATCCAACTTCAGCCGCACCTTTAACTGCCTCTGCTATTTGTTCAGATGTGAAACGGTCTGATCCAAAAGTTCCCATTCCTATTGCTGGCATCTTTGCACCTGTATAAAGTGTTCTTTGTGGTACTGTACTTGGGTCAATTAAATCCTTTACATTCTCCATTTTTTATCTCCTTTACTTCTAATTATTTATCAATAATATTTTCCCCTTTACGAGTCCTGGCGTTTTATACATATCAAAACCACTTTTTATTTCGCTTAATGGAAGCTTTTTGAATATAAGGTCTTCATGAAATTTTAAAGCTCCTGTTTTAAAATAATGAGCGGTTAATGTCCACTCTTCACCTGGAAATGGAGCACTATAAGACATCCATGAACCAGTTAAATTAAATTCTTTTCTAAGCATATTCTCTAATAATTTTGGAGTAAAAACCAAATCTCTTGTTGGAGTTCCTATATAACATACATTTGATCTATTTCCAGCAAGCTCAAAGGCTAATTTCATAGTTGCATCTACCCCTGCGGTTTCATACACAAAACCAAATCCCTTGTTGTCTACATAACTTTTTACCTGTTCTTTAAAGTCTGCATCTTTTGTATTTATTGTTACATCTACTCCAAGCTTTTTAGCTAAAGCTAGCCTATCATTATCTATATCAAATACGAAAACTCTCTTGGCACCAAAAATTCTTGCCCATTGAGCTGTAAATAGACCTATAGTTCCTCCACCAAGTATTGCAACATCTTCTCCACCATGATAATTTGCCCTCATTAATCCATGAAGTCCTACTGTGGAAGGTTCAAAGAATGCAGCCTGTTCATAACTTATACTATCATCAAACTTCACTACATTTTTTTCAGGAAGCTTAACATATTCGGCAAAACTTCCTTGTACTCTAGAACCTATAAAGCTATAGTGTTTACATTGTGAATAACTTCCCTTTTGACAGTCTTCACATTCCATACAAGGCACTAATGGAACTCCTGCTACTCTATCTCCTACCTTTACAGCTGAAATGTTTTTACCTATTTCAACCACATCACCTGAAAACTCATGTCCTATAACTATTGGATAAAAATGAGCTCCGTCTTGTAAAACTCTTGGAACATCTGAACCGCATATTCCAGTTGCTCTTACCTTAACAAGTACCTCGTTTTCACCAATTTGTGGCATTGGCATTTCTTCAAATCTTAAATCATCTTTAGCATAGATTACTCCAGCTTTCATTAATTACACCTCACTTTTACTAAATGTTTCTTTGAGTTTCTCATAAATTTCCAGATATATTCCGTAATATTTCTTATAGCTCTCATGTGCTTTCATATCTGGCTCATGTACTCTAGTTATTTTTATAGTTTTTTGTACTGCTTCTTTAAAGTCCGAGTATACACCAGTTCCAACACCAGCTAGAATAGCAGCTCCCAAGGTTGTAGCTGTATCTGAAGAAGGCACCTTTATTACCTTGCCTGTGACATCAGCTTTAATCTGAGTCCAAAGCACACTATTGGCTGCCCCACCCATGGCTACAAGCTCATGAGTTTTAATCCCTATTTCTTCTGCGGTTTTTAAATTGTGCTGTAATGCATAAGCTGTTCCCTCAAGTATAGAACGTACCATATGACCCTTGGTTTTGTCATAACCAAGACCAAAGAACACACCTTTTGCATTCTTATCCCATATTGGAGATCGTTCGCCTGCCATATATGGTAAGAATATTAACCCATCTGAACCAGTGTTTATTTTAGTTGCTTCATTAACTAACGCATCAAAAGCATTTATACCCGTTATTTTTTCTCTATCTACTTCATAGGCGCCGAGCTCCTGTCTAAACCACTTAAGACTTCCACCCCCTACTGTTCCACCTTGAAGCAGCCAAGCATCGGGGATTACATGACGACTTAAAATAAGTTTTGGATGCGCAAGTGCACTATCCTCGCAAATACTCATTCCTCCAGCTTGCCCCCCCTGTTCCTGGGTTTGTCCAAACTCAATAACTCCAGAACCTAAAGTGCCACAAGCTGCATCTAATCCACCTGCTACCACCGGAGTCCCAGCTAAAAGTCCTGTTACTCTTGCTGCTTCCTTGCTTACTGCTCCGATTACTTCATGGCAGTTAAAAATATCTGGTAACTTATTAATATCAATTTCTAATTCTTCACAAAGAGCCCCATCATATTTTCCAGTTTTCATATTAAACACATGAACCCCATAGCCTTGAGACAAATCTTGAGTCATTTCACCTGTTAACTTAAAATTTATATAACTGTTACACTGAAGAAATTTATAAGTGTTTTTATATACTTCTTGCCTATTTTCTTTTAGCCATAAAATCTTTGGTGTACTATACGTAGCATCAAAAGAGTTCCCGCTAACTTCAAAAATTCTATCAAAACCTATCTTGTCTAATGTTCTTTGTGACTGCTTAGATGCTCTTCTATCCATCCATATCATGGCGTTATAAAGTGGAACTCCATTCTTATCTACAGGAAGTGCTGCCCAGCTTTGACCATCAACACCTATTCCTGCTATATCTTTAGCTGTAACATTCTCCTTAGAGAAGACCTCTTTAATTGCAGAACAAACCCCCTGCCACCACTCATCTGGATTTTGTTCTACAAAACCTGGAGCAGGATAGTAAACTGAGTATGCCTTTGTTGCTTGTGCCAACACTTTCCCTTGCATATCAAATATAGCCACCTTACAGGCTGAAGTACCAATGTCTATTCCGAGTAGTAGTTTACTCATGGCAATACTCCTTTATTTTAAATTGTTACTATTTCTAATGGTTTTGAGCTAAACGTTTCGCTTTGTCCTAAATTATATTTCTTACATTCTTTAGCTAGTCCACTACTACTACATAATCTAATTTTTTGTTTAACAACGGCTTTAACTGCGAGTTTAGCTGCCCCCATGTAATTTCTAGGATCGCTTTCATTTGGGTTTTTACAAAAGCACTCTTTTATTGCTTCTGCCATTGGAAGCTTAAGCTCCGTTGCTATATTAATTTTAACTATACCCCTCCTTAAAGCTTCTTTAATGCTTTCATCTTGAACTCCTGAGGCTCCATGTAACACAAGTGGTATTCCCACAATATTTCTTATTGCAGATAATCTTTCAAAATCTAGTTTAGGTTCACCTTTATACATTCCATGAGCTGTGCCAATTGCAATGGCAAGACTATCTATTCCTGTTTGTTCTGCAAAAGCTTTAGCTTCTGATGGGATTGTAAAGGCTTTATCTGCATCATTTACGAACATATCATCTTCAACTCCACCTATCCTACCAATTTCTGCTTCTACAAAAACTGATGCAAAATGGGCAACCTCAACTACTTTTTTTACCATTGCAACGTTTTCATTATAGGGTAATTTTGCAGAATCAATCATTACTGATGTATATCCATATTTTATACAATTAATTATAGTTTCAAAAGAAGAACAATGATCCACATGAAGAGCAACTGGAATATCATAAAGTTCAGCTTCTGCTTTTACAAGTGCAGCTATATTATGAATACCTGCATGTTTTAATGTTCCAGGTGTTGTTTGTATTATTACTGGTGAGTTTTCCTCCGCTGCACCCTCCATAACTGCTTGTATAGTTTCCATGTTGTGAACATTAAATGCGGCTATACCCACACCTTTTTCTTGAGCTATTTTCATAAATTTCATTGGATTAACTAAAGCCATATACTACGCCTCCTAATTTTGCGAAACGGTTCAACTTTGTTTGTATTTTATCGCTAAACGTTTCGTTTAAACTGCAATTTTATTATAGCAACTGAATATAAATAAGTCAATGCTATAATATGTAAATTTTAATTAAATATTCCTAACCGATCCCTTTACCAATAATTCTGCCTTTAATCTAGATGTTGAAGGAAAATTGCTCATGTCACCATTTAATCTCCTTAATAAAATTTCCGCAGAGGTTCTTCCAATACTTTGCATAGGCTGTATTACTATGGAAAGAGGTGGTTTTACTACCCTTGCTAATTCAAGATTATCGAACCCAATAAGGGAAAGATCATTTGGCACACTAATATTACTTTCATTAATAGCCATAATCGCACCTAATGTCATTTCATAATTTGTTATAAAAATGGCTGTAGGTGGTTCATCCATACTTATTAATTCCTTTAAAAAATCATACCCACTATCAATTTTGTAATCCCCTTTTTTTATTAGTTCTTCATGTACATCCATTAAATAATCCTCATGAACTCTGTAGTATCCCTTTAATCTTTCCTCTGATGTATAAACATCTTCAGGACCAGTAATAATCCCTATCCTTTTATGTCCTCTTATAATAAATTCTTCTACTGCTGCATAGGCTGCATTCAGATTATCTACTAATACAACATCACATTCAACATTCTTTAGTACCCTATCAATAAGAACCACTATAACACCATCATCAATAACACCTTGTATTATACTTTGATCATCCTCACCATCACCCATTGGCATAAGAATGATGCCATCCACCATTTTATTCACCAAAAACCGTAGCTTTTCTCCTTCAAGTACTGGATCTTCCTTATAATCACAAATTATTGTGCTATATCCTTGTTTTAGAAGTATGTTTTCAACATTAGAAACTATTGAAGTACAAAATGTTTGTTCTAGATTTGGTATTAAAATTCCAATAGTTTTGGTCTTGTTAGTCTTAAGACCCCTAGCCATCTCATTCACTGTAAAATCAAGAACTTTTATTGCTTCTTCAATAGCTTTCTTATTTTGATGAAGAACATTCCCACCGTTTATATATTTAGAAATAGTTGCTATTGATAAACCTGTATACTTTGCTACATCTTTAATTGTTGCGCTCATATTAATCATTCCTTTGCCCTAAACGTTTCATAAGTCTAACTAAAATAATATCTGAATGTAAGGAGCATGTCAATATATTGAAGGAACTCGTATCTAGACGAGTTCCTTTTAGACCTATATACTCAAGTCATTAATTTTGCTAGGTTTCAAGTTCTAACTTGCACGCCTAAGCTATGACCTATTGCGTTCAAGTTAGAACTTGAAAAGAAAACTCCAATAGATACCTCTTTTGCATAACAAAACCAAGATTTTCACTATATAGCAGACAGTGCTCTCTTTACAGCAACAAATTTAAAAAAAGCAGAAATCTTAAGCTTATAACAAGAATGCCTGAAACCACTAAGATTGCAAAAGAACATATACGAGAGGCACTTAATCATAGATCAGAATAGATTGAAAAAAGTAACAAATTGATATTGTAACCTAACATTCATCCCTTAAGTTCTTTGTGAAATTTTTGAACCCTAAAAATCACTATTATACTTTTAACCAGTACTTGCATTGATATCACTATTAGATAAGAAATGGCACCTTGGTTTAGCACCTCATTGCCTGGCAAACTACCAAGTTTATGCCTAAAAATAAATTTTAAAGGTATAAATATTATGCAGAAAACAAATGCCATTACCCCTCCTTTTTGATATAATATTCCATCATCACTTCTAAATAGTTTCGTTATCATCCCAGATATTGTTCCTGTAATAATTCCGAGACCCATGAGTATAAAAATGTACATTCTTATATTCCATACTGATTCATTTGTTGCATATATTGACAACATTGTACCCACAATTAATAATATTGTTATACTTATATATTTTAACTGTTTTACAGGTTTTACTATAACTTGTTTATATACCATATATAACACTATGCAAATAATAATAAGTTCAGTTTCATTCAAAATTTCCACCCCCAATAAATCATTTATTATTATTTTAACTATATTTCACCTAAGTAACATCAAACTAAAGTAATGATTTTTTGCATAAAAAAAGATCTTTTAATCTCTGTTAGTTACTTTAGTCATATATATTGCAAGTTCTGTTCTATTTTTCATTTGGAACTTTCCTAGAATATTTGTAACATGATTTTTTACAGTACCTTCAGTAACAAATACTATATCACAAATTTCTTTATTGCTTTTACCCTCTCCAATTAATTTAGCTATTTCTTTTTCTCTCCTGGTAAGATACTTTAAGTTATTATCTATAAACCTTATTTTTTCATTATCTTTTAAAATATTATTATAGGCATTAACAACTTTAGTTGTCACCTTGGGATGTAATAAAATATTACCTTCATAAACTTTTTTCACTGAATTAATGATTTCATCTGCACTAGCATCCTTAAAAATATATCCGCTTGCTCCATTCTTTAATCCATTAAAGATATAATAATCCTCATTAAAAGTAGTTAATATCAAAACTTTCACCTTATCATAATTTTCTTTTATAATCTTAGTTGCCTTTATTCCGTCCATAACTGGCATTCTTACATCCATAAGTATTACATCTGGAATAAAGTTTTTCATTAATTTTAATAATTCTGTGCCGTTCTCAGCTTCACCTACTATATTAATTGATGAGTCCAATTTCAAAACCATTTTTAGTCCTTCTCTTACTATCTGTTGATCATCAGCAATAATAACATCAATCATAATTTTCTCCCCACTTTATTGGAATAAAAGCGATAGTTGTGAATCCTTTGTCCATTTTAGTTCTAAACTTTACTCCTCCACCTAATAAAGAAATCCTCTTTTCAATTCCCTTAAGTCCATTAGATTTATTTAATACATTACATCCTATTCCATTATCCTTGAAAACAATATACACTCTCTTCCTCAGCTTTATACATATTGAAACCTGGGCTGCCTGTCCATGGCTTATACTATTAGTTAGACTTTCTTGAATTGTTTTATAAATTGTGTCCTTTATATCAATGCTTACTCCTCTTAAATGCTTATCAAAATCCATATTTATCTTTAAATTTTTGCTTAAAGTTACATTTTTAATTAATTCTTCAAGAGCATTTTCCAGTTCATTATTGTTTTCACTAGCATAATTTAATTCATATACTGTTCGCTTTAAATTATAAATGCTTGACTTAACTATATTACTTACTGTTTCAATAATTTTTTTGGAATAATTTAAATCATTTGTTCTTTCTAAAACTTCTAAATTCATCTTTATAGCAATTAATGAATGCCCAAGTGAATCATGCAATTCTTGAGCTAGCCTACTTCTTTCATTAGCTACTGATAATTCCTGAATTTTTTTAGAATACTCAATTAGTTCTTGATTTTTTATGTTTAAATCTTCATTAAGTTCATTAACCTTTCCTCTTTCTATATTTACATATCTAATAGAAAATAATAAACAAATAAATCCCAAATAAGTGATCACATTATCTACTGCATAGAAATAATTAATTTTATAATTATTATTTGAAATATAATTATATATGTCAGGTCCAAAATATCCAACTGCATGTATATATATTATTCCTTTTTTTATATTATTTTTTTCTTTAATAATTATGTCTATCATTGAGAACAAAATATATATGTAACAAATACCACCCAAAAAGAATTTCAAAATACTTATTCCAACAATAGATATTATTATTGAAGCATAATATTTTTTATTATTAGAAATATTGATTTTTCTAAAATACTCATTAAGAAAAACAATAATTTGTATAATCAATAAAAAAACGCTCATCTCAATTCTACTGTAAAAAAAATAGATAGTAGTAATTACTACAATTACAGCTACAACATTTTTAATTTTTAATACTATTTCCTTATTTTTATTCATTATACTTTACCTCAAATGTATGAATTAATATTAATTAAATATGGCATTAATTATTTGAATAAATTAGCAATACTTTAAAAATTCAACTATCAATTCATCAAAATTAATGACATTTATATTTTTAACAAAAAATCTATTTTTTGAACAAATAGATACCTTATAACTATTGCCTAGATTATAAACTTTAAAATAGCAATCATTAAAATCATTGTTTGTTTCAATACTTAAAATGTCACTTGACATTTTAATGTTAAGTGAACTAAATGGAATTACTAATCCTTCACCGCAAGCCTTTACATAACTCTCTTTTAAAGTCCATATAGTATAAAAATAATTAGATTTTTCATTCTCATTCTTTTTCATAAATTTTAAAAATTCTTCCTGTGTCATGAAAATTTCTGCTGAACTAAGATCTATTTTATTAGTATACTCAATATCAATTCCTATCAATGCTGAATCCACAGCACAAATAACCATATTAAAGGAATGAGAAATATTAAAGTATATTTTATTGTATTTCCTAATCATTGGTTTACCAAATTTATTTTTATTGAAATATATATCTGTGTTATTTAAATTCGTTGTTTTACAAATCAAATATCTTGCTAATATATCAGCTATTAACGTCATTTTAATGTCATGAGTTCTTGAATATTTTTTTATTTTTTCTAGTTTGTCCTTTGATATATATGGCTTAAGTTTGTATAAATCATCCATATTCATTTTTTCTTTTACTTTTACAGCATAGACTTGCACACTCTCACTCCATTCAAAATAGTTATCATATTAAGAGTAATATAATTATATTACTCTTAATATGATAACACAAAATAATTCCTAACCAATTTCACATTTTCTTCAAAAACAATATAACTACATCTTGCAAATGTTCTCTAAATCCAAAGCTTACTAATTTTCAATAACCATTCCATCTTTTATGCCAATTATTCTTTTCCCATAACTAGCTGAATCTAATGAATGAGTAACTTGTACAATTGTTTTTCTTTGCTCTATATTGATTTGTTTTAAAAGTTCCATAATTTCTCTACCACTTTTACTATCTAAATTTCCAATCGGTTCATCTGCTAGTATTAAATCCGGTTCATTTATTAGTGCTCTTGCAATCGCAACTCTTTGCTGCTGTCCCCCTGATAGTTCACTTGGTTTATGATGTATTCTATCTTTCAAACCTACGATATCAAGGATTTTTTTTAATCTATCTTTATAATCTTTTGGTTTTTTTCCATCCAAAAGTATTGGAAGCATTATATTTTCTTCTACGTTTAAGTTAGTAATTAAATTATAAAATTGAAATATAAATCCTACAGTTTTTCTTCTTATAATACTCTGCGCTTTATCTTTCATTGTATAAATCTCTTTACCTTCAATTTTAACACTACCACTAGTTGGACTATCCAATCCACCTAACATATATAACAATGAACTTTTACCCGAACCAGAAGGCCCCATTATTGAAACAAATTCACCTTTTTTTATAGTTAAATTTATATTTTTTAATACTTCAATATCTAATAATCCTAACTTGTATATCTTATTAACATTTACTGTTTCAATTAATATTTCTTTTGAATAATTTACTTCTTTTAATCTTTTCAATTCATCACCACTCGTATTCTTATTACATTTCACATAACATACCTTTAATCTATTTAAATCATTATTTTAGATATCATATTAATATCTTCTTTTCCGTTATTTGTCGAATATGTTATACCTGGTTTAATATACCTATTAAGCCTTTTCAGTATCTCCCCAGGTCCTGACTCTACAAATATGTTAATACCTTTATTAATCATATTTTCAATAGTTTGATACCAAAAAACAGTTGAAATACATTGTTTTACTAATTCTTTCGATATATCATCACTTAAAACTGTTTCTTTAGCTGATGAGTTTAAAATTATTGGGATCTTAGCATTTTTCATTCTTTTGCTTAAAAGTTTCTTATCCAATAACAATGAAACCATCTCCATTAGTCTTGAATGAACAGCAATATTATCTACTCCAGGAATAAATGTTTTGCATTCCTCTTCCTTACTTAGCAATTCAATGGCTTTGTCAATTGATGAATTATCACCAGCTAACAAAAATTGTAATTTTGAATTTTGAACTGCTATATCTAATATTTTACCGGTTTCTTTTTGTGCTTTTTCTTTAATATAATTTATTTTTTCAATAGGACATCCTATAACCGCTACGGTTTTTCCAATAGCATATTTTTTCATTAAATTACTTCTATAACTTACAATTTCCAATGTATCCCAAAATGATAACACATCTGCTGCTACTATTGCACAATATGATCCTAAACTTAGCCCGGCCATAACACTTGGTTGTATACCCTCTTGAACTAACGCTCTATATGTTGCTACTCCACATGTTAAAACTGCCAAATGACTATACCTGATATCAGATAATAAATTATTTTTATCTTCAAAGCACAAATCTCTAATGGAAATTTGTGCAAAATCACTTGTCTCTTCAAACGTATGTCTGGCAATTGAGTAATCATAATATATTTTTTTGCCCATTCCAATATACTGAGAACCAGTTCCGGGAAAAATAAATGCTGCTTTCATTTATATACTTCCTTTCAAAATACATATAGACATTTTATTAATCTGTAGTTAGAATAATAAAAACTTATAAATCGAAATTTTCTATATTAATAAAATCTGTATACCCGTTGATATTTTTGATGTATTTTATGTTTTCTTTTATTATTTCAGGATATTCAACGTATAAATTATTTTTATCATCAACTAACACCATATCGTAAGAACCCGCTGCAATAATATTATTTTTCATATCTACTATATTAAAATCTACTGTTATTTTTATATTTTTTTTGATTATAAACCTATTAAATATTTTTATTATTTCCATTTTATTAATTGATTTTTTGTACTTTATTCCTAAGCTAACAATATAAACTTTGATACCAGCTTCAAATAAATTATCTAGACTTATTCTTAAAAATTCATTCATAAAATTAATTCTTGCTTCTTCTAAATATTCTAAATAATTACTGTGATATACAATCCCAAATTTATCAAAATCAGAGAATCTAGGTATTAAATCATATTCATACCCTTTCATATTAAAAATCTACTCCCTTAAAATATTAATTGTCACAAATTAAGTGTATTTATAAAAATTTTTTTAATAAATACTAATTTATGATGAAAACCCTCCATCAACTACTATTACTTCGCCATTGATATAACTTGAATCATCCGAAGATAAGAAAGTAACTACTTTTGCTATTTCTTTAGGCTTGCCAAATCGCTTTAATGGAATCTGCTTTAAATATTCTTTCCTGAAATTTTCTGGTATAGCTTCAGTCATTTCAGTGTCTATAAATCCAGGCGCAATTGAATTTACTCTGATGTTTTTACACCCTATTTCCTTTGCTAAAGCTTTTGTAAATCCTACCAGTGCAAATTTAGACGTACAATAGTTTGTTTGTCCTGCAGCTCCTCTTATGCCAGCAACTGAAGATATATTCAATATTACCCCTTTTTTATTTTTTAACATATGAGGCATAACGCAAAATGTGAAATAATACGTCCCATACAAATTAGTATTAATTACATCATCCCAATTTTTAAATGTCATTAAAAATAAAAACTCATCCCTATTAATCCCTGAATTATTAACAAGGATATCAATTCTACTCTCTAAATCTATAACTTTATTGATAAAATTTTCAACTTCGTGTTTAATTTTTGAATCACATTTAAATCCTTTAACATAATATCCCAGTTTTTCTTGTTCATTTACAATGTCTTTTGCAATATTTTCACTGGATATATATGTAAAATAAACCTTTGCACCTTCTTTTGCATATTCTTCAACTATGGCTTTTCCAATCCCGCGTGATCCACCAGTTATAACAACTACTCGATTACTAAATCGCATATCACAGTTCCTCCCTATATTTTTTAATGATGTGACTAACTACTCCACCCATAGCGCAAACACCATTAACTAAAATATATTTAAAATCGCCTTTAGTATTTTCCATTATTATATTTATATCAACTTCATCATTCAGATAGTTTGTATATTTGCTTCCAGGCATTAAACCATTTTTTATTGATAAGGCAGCGGCTGCTATATTTATATTCAAATTTGCACCTATAGTCTCTCCAACAATCCCTTTTATCGATGTAATTGGAATGCATTTTGATCTTTCTCCAAATACATTTTTGATAGCTTTTGATTCTGCTACATCTAAATATTTATTACCATTAGCTGCCATAAATATTCCATCAATATCTTCATTTTTCAGACCCTCTTGTTCTATTGCACACGTCATTGTATCAATGAAATCATTCGGTTCATATTCACTGCTGGCACACATTGGATATATATCTGATGAATATACTGCACTACCTTGTAATATTTCACATAATATTGATTTCTTATTAATATAAGGTGAATCGCCTCTTTGCAAAACTAATGTTGCCATTCCTTCTTTTACTTTGAAGCCATTACTACTGATATCAAATGGTCGTGCTGGCTCCTTTGGCTTTTTTATAACATATTCATTATTTTTGTAGTCATCAAAAAGTTCCTTATTATATGCCTCATATCCACCACATAACAAAACTTTAGCTTTATTATTTTTCAACGCTAAAATTGAATATATCAAATAATTTATAGTGTTCAGCATCGTACTAAAACCTTTAAGCTTTAAATTCACTGCAACACTACCTACGCATGAATTCGCAACTGTTGACTGAAATGTTAATGGACTTGCATAATCATTGCCTTTTGAATATACTGTAGAATAAAAATCTAATAAACTATCAAGGCTAGTTGACTTCGAATAAAATACTGTTCCTATATCATATAAATCAATATTCTTATTGTATAAAAGTGAATTGTCTAATGCATCTATGCTCGAAAGTAAAGCACCCTTAGATATCCTATTAATTTTCTTTAATACCTTTTTATCAATTCTAGAAAATTCAAATATAATCTGTTCTCTCTCTATATTTGCTTCCTTAGGATTAATTAAACCTTGCCAAAATTCCTCTACTCCATTACCTATAGTAGATAATATACCAATTCCTGTAATATAAATATTGTTCATTTGTCCCTCCTAAATGATTCGTTTTATGGTAATTATTTGACTATAAAAGAAATGCTTCCTACTGCAATCAAAGTATCATCCACACGACATTCACAATAAGTTTTAACATAATTTTCAAAAGTTGATTTTATTTTTGCATCTATAATAACACTATCTCCAGCTATAACTGGTTTTATAAATTTTACTTTTTCAACAGAACATAAATATCCATATTTGTTATCTTTTACACTACATTTGCATATTGAATCTGTAATAATAAATCCACTTGTCTGTGCCATCGCCTCAATAATCAAAGTTCCAGGTAAAACAACTTTTTCTGGAAAATGTCCAGGAACCCATGGCTCATTTAGCGATACATTTTTCAGTGCTTTAGCACTTTTATTAGGAACTACTTCAATAATTTTATCCACAAACAAGAATGGATATCTATGTGGTAATGTGCTATATATATCATACATAATAATATACTCTCCTCGTTTTATAATGATTAATATACTTTTAATTGTCTAACCATTTTTTGATCAAAATACTAGCACAATTTCCTCCAAACCCAAATGAATTGGATATTGCATAATTATATTCTTGGTCCGAGATTTTATCTGTAACAATATTTAAATTATCACATATACTGTCTTTTTCATTAATTGATATAGATGGAGGAATTATACCCTTCTTAATCGAAAGAAAACATACAGCCAGTTCAACTCCACCTGCAGCTCCTAAACAATGTCCTGTCATAGATTTACTGGAAGAAACTTTAATATCTTTGTTAAATAATCTTGAAATAGCTATTGCTTCCATATTATCATTTAATTTTGTACCCGTTCCATGAGCATTTATATAGTTTACCTTATCTGCTGAAATGTTAGCTTCATCTATACAATTTTTCATACAATAATATGCCCCATTTCCATCTGGGTCAGGACTTGTATAATGATAGGCATCATTTGATAAGCCATATCCTACAATTTCTCCATATATATCAGCGCCTCGCTCTAATGCACTTTCCAAATTTTCTAAAATAATAAAAACCCCTGCCTCCCCTAACGATATTCCATCTCTATTTTTATCAAAAGGTTTGCAACCATCCTTACTAAGATTTTGAAAACAATTAAATCCTACAATACTAAGATCATTAAATACATCAACAGCACCTACCACTACTAAATCATCCAAATTATTTTTTATCAGATCATATCCAATAGCTGCCGCTGCTGTCGAAGATGCACACGCCGTGTTTGTTAAATACATGTCCCCCTTTGTACCAACATATGAAGCAACCGCTTTAATGGTTTTTGATTCGAATAAAAGGTTATCTTTTATAATATCACCTTTACTCTTAGCCCTAGCATATTTCTCAAGATCATAACTATTTCCATTCGAACTTCCCATTGACAATGAAGCTCTTCTTTTTAATCCCTTGATAAATTCTCTGTTAATTCCTGAATCTTCATATGCTTCGTCAATAGCTTTCATTGCGATATACTTATATTTTTCTGAATTAAACATAGGAGGATTAATTATAATTTCTCCTCCTATGTCAGTACTGACATTTAACATTTTAATTCTTTCACTTTCCCTTAGACCAGATATCCCTGTAAATATATTTTTACTAAATTCATCTTTTCCTACTCCGTTTGATGAAACTACACCTATTCCAGTAGCTACCACCCTTATATCATTTTTCACAATTTTCACCTCTATTTAAATAAACTATAGCTGGCTACATAATTCTAATATTTTTATACTATTTATCAATTATTGATAATTTATCAGCAATGTAATCGGCAATACTACTAACTGTTTCTATGAATTTTTTGTTTTCTTCTTTAGTTACTTTTATTCCAAATTCTTCTTTGATTCCAACTATTATATCTAAAATGTCAATGGAATCTAGACCAAGCCCATTTCCGTTCTCGTCATATCCAATAAGAATCATATCATCCTTAATATCATCTTCCTTTATATCTAGCATTAACCTTCTAATCAACATAAATTTAATCTTTTCTTTTATGATTTCTTTATCCATTCTATATACCTCCGCAATTTTATATATTTTTGAATTTTACATGCTTAAATTTTTTAATAATTCTTAAAACTACTCTACATACATATACTATAATAATAGCTAAGAATATAGCCTTAAAAATAATACTATTTATCTCTAATATAAAATGCCTTACCCAAACAAACCAATAAAATATACTCACGGCTGAAATTATTATAAAAATAGTTAAATATACTATTACCCCTAAATTTTTTTTTATATTAAATCCTTTTAATCTTAAATTTACAATTCCTTTGAACATATTTATTCTTAAATTATTTAGTCCAAAAAGATTTGACATAATAAAATAGCCATCACTTAATCTAAATGGAGAAATATTAGATGCTACCATACTGGCATTTACTAGAATGATTTTATATATAACTTCTTTATACGTATATGGTATATTCTGTAATGTAATACATAGGCTTGTCATAATAATGACTATATTTATAAATATCCCAGCACCCATAATACCTAATCTACTTTTAATATTTATCGTATACATCCCTTTACATTTTGAATAAAACATAGGTATTATACCCATGTATAATGATATCCCTATTTTCTTTACCTGCAATCCACATTTAGCTACCATGCACATATGAGCCATTTCATGTAGTAATATTGAAAATATAGATATAATATACATTATAATACCTGCTTTTATATATGAATTTTTATATGAAAGCAGATTTATTATGTATCCTTGCGAAAAATCACCAAAATGTATTAATCCATATATTATCAAATAAAAAGCCATTATTATAAAAATCATTTTAACTATTGTCACTAAATATTTTGATACTTTTATGAAATTTTTGTTCATTGTGCAAAAATTTTTTTCAAATATTTTTATTCCCATCAAATTTATTTCGCTAGATTTATTTTGAGGTTCTATTCCATCGATTAATCCTATGTTACCTAAAACATTAACTAATTCCTCAACATGAACCTTAACATTAATTTCATCCATGATTTTAAATTGTATGCATTCTAAATCATTTTCACCATTTAGGTATCTTGAAACAAAACCAACTAATGATGCCATTTTTTTATTCATTATAAGATACCTGTCATCTTCTTTATTGCCAACTAGATACCTAATTTTACCTTTTATATCCGTATCTTGGATAATGCTTAAATTGTTTTCATTAATTTTAGGTTTGTAATTTTTTTCCATACAAATACCTTCAACTTGCAAATACTTTATCTAATTTTTTTATTCTCTCTAAAGCGACTGACCATTTCTCCTTATCATCTTTTAGCTTCAACATGTTCTTGATAACATTTTCAATTAATGAAGTTTGAACCCAACATCTAGTGTTGATGACACTTTTTTCATTGCCATTAAACAAAATACTAGATCCTGAGCACCAACTGCTGCATATATTTCTAGCAAAACAATTATTGCAGTCATCTACATTTAACCTAGTAAAACTACTTTTAATTTTTTTTCTAATTTCATCTCCCGATTTATATTTTTTATATATTGATCCTAATTTATATTTTCTTGCTTGATAGTACATTTGACATGGATATATTTCTCCTAATGAATTTATGAATACTTGAGATGTTCCAGTACCACATTCATATACATATTCTTTTTTAGCTAATGCATATATTATTGAAATAAAAGTTTTAGGAAATCTGTTATACTGACCACTACTTAATAATTCAAAACTATAATCTACATACTCTTTAAAAATTGCTTTTACTGTTATCTCATCAGTTATACTTAATTCTTCATCATTGGAATCAACTGGTATAAATGATATGCTGTCAAACCCTAACTCATATAACTCCTCCATCCACTGTTTCACTATTCCAGGTTTATATCTTTGAATATGAACTTTAGTTATTGTTGTTTCTGATGTCATAATAAATTTTCTGCTTTTCTTAATATTATCTAAATTTTCTTTTATTCTTTTGTATACACTTTCTCCATTGAATGCTTTTCTAGCATAATCATTTAGTATTTCATTTCCATCGATACTTACTGTAATACTTCTTACATACATATTTAAAAATTCTACTATTTCATTAGTTAGTAAAGTACCATTAGTTATAATTCCATATGAAGGTTTTTTTAAATTCATCTCATTGCATTTTTCATTTATAAATAGAATAATTTCTCTTATATTGTCAAAAGCTATTAATGGTTCTCCACCAAAAAATGATACTATCTCTATTCCATTTTTAAAATTATTTAGTACATATATGATTGAATCTTTCAATGTACTTAGATCCATGATTTTACTACTACTGTTATAGCTTCCATCATGTGCAAAACAATATTTACATCTAAGATTACATGTTTCTGTCACATTTAAAAGTAATAATCCACATTCACTTCTTTTTTTATATGAGCTTTTTTCCCTAATAATTAGTTTTCTATTTGAAAATTTATCCGATAAATACTTTTCTTCATCCTTATTTATTTGAAAATTTTTTTTCACTTTTAACAATGAATTAGACGGTATGTGAAAAAGTATATTATAATCACTGTCTTGAATTAGATGAAATTCATTTAACATATATATTCTCCTCAATGTTATTTTTATAGCATTTTAAAATATTCTTATTCATAAAAGTCATTTTAATGAAGAATACATATAGTTAAATGCGTTCTTCATTAAAACAAAAGATGTCATATATATAATAGGTGTATGTCAATATTGATTTGTTATTTTATAATATATTAATATTTAATAATATTTAATAATATGTTATTTACTACCATTACAGCAGCTAGTGTTACCTGCTGATGAGCTTGCAAAAACTACTTCTTCCAATTCTTCAAGTTCCTTAAAAGATACCTCGCTAGTCATAATTTCAATTTCTTTTTCTAAATTATTCTTATTTTCCATATAATTCCCTCATGTATTTTATTTTTTACTTTTATAGTATTATTATTATTTTATTGAATACACCTATTAAATCATAAAAAAGTACCAATATTTAAATATAATATAATTTACTAATTTACATATAGTAAAATTTGTTCCATAACATTTTTTTGTTTTTCTTTAAGTATTTTAAAATAATTACAAATTTTATCTAAATAAGTTATTTTTTTATTAATAAAGAACTTATAATTTCCTATAAGTCTTATAGCTTGTCTAGAAATACAAACCAATTCATATATATTATTGCATGTATCTTCTAAATCCTTATTTCTATATATTTTATTAAACTCAATTAATGCATTGTAAAATTGCATATATTCAAAGTTATGGGATATTTGAAAGCGGGTATATAATGTATGAATTTTATATATAAATAACTTATCCATAATTTCTTTAGAATTTTTTTCATATGATAATTCCTCTTTTAGCTGTAATAATGCATCTATAAAAGCATCGAAAGACTTGTATCCACCCGCAACATCTATACGTTTTATATGAGAATATTTTAATCTATCAAAGTCGATTCTTTTTTCACTAATGAAATCCAAATCGGAAAGTTTATTATATAAGAATGCTTTGCAGGAACGAATTAATGCATCCTTAGCAATATCAAATATTTTATTGTTTAAATACTCAATTTCTGATTTATTAAGCTTTTTTAATAAATATGTTTTTTCTTTTGGTGAAACAGGTACAATTTTTACCATTCTACTTCTTTGAAATTGTGTGAAAGTAAATGTTTTTAATTTTCCTTCCTCATCTACTAAATCGGCATAAAATTTATCATTATCATAACCTAATAACATTGCTGCAGATACATTCTTAAAATAGAAATATTTATCATCTCTCTCTATTCCTTTGAAAAGTACAGCCTCGTCATATAGAAATACGAAGTTTTGATTTTTATCAACAAACTTCATCAAAGACTTCTCATTTACTAAGTCTTTATCAGCAATTTTGATTAAATTCAATTTAAGATTTTCAACAATCTTAAAAAAAGGACATATAGGTGCCTTAATGATTGAAAATAATTCTATGCCATACACACTATAATTTATAAAAATTGATGTAATCCTTTCACTTATCAAAAACAAAAGTCCTTCATTAACCCTTATCCCATTTACAGCCAAAAAATTTCTTATTACTCTGACATGACAATCGTATAATTCATCTGTTGATATTTCCTCTACTTTTTCAATATAATTACTCACTTTTTCACCTACTCATACCATATACTATTATCTTCAATGCTTTTTTTATCTAAATATTTCATTCCTTCACATCCATAACCTAACGCTATGGATGTAACCAGTTCTTTGTGTATATTAAGAAAGCTATTAATATATCCGTTTAAATACAATATATACCCAATACAAACACTATCTATTCCATTTTCTGTTGCCCTCAATAATAAATTTTCTATGCTTGTACCAATTGATATTATGTCATTTACCCAGCAAAAGTATGTATCATCTATAAGCATATTATTTTCGTACTTATTGTATTCATTCTCAATATTATTTTTAAAATTTTTAAGATTGTTAAACACTAACAATACAACTGATGAATTATTAAATATACGTATAGCGTGTTTAATCATTTTTATATTTTTCTTAATTAAATCATTTTTACATCCACTTTCTAATGCTTTGTTTAGCATATTTACAAATTCTTTTTTTTTTTCATCCTTTATTACAACATACAACCATGGCTGCCTGTTATGTGCTGAAGGTGCAATTAATGCATAATAAAGAATATCCTTTATTAGATCATTACTTATTGTTTTTCCTTGCATAAATGCACGAGTAGATTTTCTATTCATCATTGAAACTCCATTCATATTATTCATCCTTTCATTTTAATATTTACATATATTATACAACTTTTGATAATATATGTAAATATTAAAATAAAAGGATGAATAGTATTTAATTATCATTCGGCTTTTAGGCTCTCAACTATATTTATTTTAGACAATTTTAGTATAGGCGCTATTGATGCAAGCATAGCTATTCCTATTCCTAACGCAAAACATTCTACATATAATGTAAAATCATACTGCATATTCATTGGCAAACCGATAACTGACATAACCTTTGTAAAAACAGAACACATTGCTGTTCCAAATGTAACACCTGTTATACTGCCTATAAATCCGACAATAAAACCTTCAGTTAATATCATTTTCTTAGCTTGTTTTTTGCTTATTCCTACTGAAACCATTATAGCTAAATTATGTTTTCTATACATAAAACTTATTACGAAATTATTAATCACACCCAAAATTCCAATAATGAGAGAAATCAGTGGAAATATTCTCAATTGATTTATTTCGTCTTCATATTTTTGGGAAGTATCTGCTTTCATATCATTTATCGTTTCTATAGTATATTCACCATTTTTGAACTCTGCAATTAGTCTGTTTTTAACAGCAGTTGGATCTCCAATAGTTTTAATAAATATATCATGATATTGGTTTTGGTTAAAATCAGATTTTATATATTTATCAGGTATAAATGCATAGCTTCCAAGTTGCATAAGGCTATTAAAAGTTCCCACTATTTTATATTTCTTTTTACCTTTAACAGTATCTAATATTATTTCATCTCCAATTTTTGCATTGATAGATGATTCTATTTCATCAGTTATAATTATATTTCTTCCTTCATTAAAACTTTTTGAGATATCCTTTTTCCCTCCCGATAATTGAATATTAATATAGTCATTAAATTTATTTTCAGCAATACCCTGGATACAATTTATTTCCTTATTTTTTCCAATAACTTCAGTATTATATACTCCATAGACCCCCAATGCATCACTAACATTTTTTGTATTTTTTATCCTACTATTTTCTACATCTCCTAGGGTTGAATTTTCATTCACATACATTACAATGTCGCAATTCCAAGAATTATAAGCTTTAGCTATCTCTTGGCTTGCTGTCACACTTATTACATTAATCATAAATAAAGTTGAAATGCTAATACACAATAAACTTATATTATTTAAAATATTTTTATCATTCTTTAAATTTTTTCCTGCAATTATGCCTTCATTTCCAAATATAAATCCATTTAATTTACATAATATATTAGAAAATGCTGTATTAATAATTGGAATAAGTATTATTGCTAATGATATAATGCTTATGATTGCTACTAAATCTGTACTTATAGCTAAAGCTTTTGATTTGGGGTTATTAACAACCTGAACCATTATAATTATTATTAATAAAAATGAACCTAATATAATATTGGAAAACTTTTTTTTGCCGTTTTCTTTAGTTCTACTTATATTGTTCAAGATTATATCCTTTATTGATATTTTCGATACCCTAACTATAGGTATTAGTGAACTAAAAAATGAAATCATCATGGCAAATATGACTGTTTCAATTATAAGTAATGGATCATAACTTATTGTTGTTTTAATAAAGTTCCTATTTGAATTCATTAATACTGCAATAAGATAGAGCATAGATATCCCACAAATATCTCCTAATATTCCACCCAATATTCCGTATATCAAACTCTCAGCTATAAGAACTATATTACAGGTGAATTTTGTTGAACCCATACTCCTAAAAATACCTATAATCGGTATTCTTTCATAAATTATTATTTTAAAAGCAGTATAAATAATAAATATACTCATAACCATTACAACGGCAAGAAGCATTAAAAATGAAACTCTTGTAGTTTGAGTGCTTTTCTCTATTTCCTGCTCGTCTATTACTTTATTTATATCATAATTTTTATATGTATCACTTAAATCCTGAACAAAGTTATCTATTTTACTTTGATTTTTTAGCCCAAAGTATATTTCTGAAACCATACCATTAGTATTATTTAATTCACATAAACTCTTTCTTGGTGCTACTGCTATTATTCCATTCTCATCATTACTAAATATGGAGGATTGATCTGCAATAGCTACAATCTTAAACTTTTCTTCATTTCCTTTAATATTTACTTTTATTTCTTTTCCAAGGAAAAACCCATACTTATCTGCTGTTTTCTTACTTACAATGAGTTCATTTTCTTTAAATGTCGCTATGGTATTTTGTTGTATAAGGTTAATAGGATTCATAATCATCAGATCATTGTAGTCAATTCCTTTAAAATATACTGGAATTTTTTGAATATTGTTAATTTTATAAACACCATATAAATCTGTTTCACCTATAATATACTTAACTCTATCTCTATAAATTTCTGCTTTGTTTAAGCTTACATATTGATTTGGTGATCTACTTCCTGCCGTAATATATACATCTGCAGATCCATATGAACTTTTTAACATATCAATTGTAGTTTTTTCATTACTTGATGCTATGCCATTTGATACGAAGAAAAGAGAAGATGCCATGACTACGGCTAGAATTATTAAAAATGTTCTAAGCTTTTTTTTAAGTATATTTTTTATAGTAAATTTAAAAATTACTGCCACCTGATCGCCTCCTAAATTTTATAATTATATTTTAACTTTATTTTCCATAAAATTCATCGATCTAAAGTACTGATTTTTTACATAAAAAAAAGAGCTTCTAAGCTCAAACCGTTACTTTAGTCATATATGTTTTTATTTACTTTACCTCATCAAATAAAATATTACCCTAGCTATAGTTCTTTTAGTTTTTATTTTTCTCATTTTGAAAAAATCAGATGAGGTCACAATCAAAACCTCACCTGATTTATATAACTCTGTTTATAGCGTTACTCCATTTTTAAATATAGCTATTTCTCTTATGTTGTTTTTCTCATTGTTAGCTAATTCTTCTCCGCTGGCTACATCAATAATGTATTTAATAAAACAATCTAACATTTCATCCATAGACTCATTTTCAATTAGTCTTCCTGCATTAAAGTCTATCCAATTTTTCTTCATATTATAAATTTGACTATTAGTAGATATTTTTACTGTTGGAACAAAAGTTCCAAAGGGTGTTCCTCTTCCTGTTGTAAACAATACAATATGGCATCCAGCAGAAGCCAATGCTGTAGACGCTACCAAATCATTTCCAGGTGCACTTAGAAGATTAAGTCCTTTTTTCTTTAGAACCTCACCATATTTGAGTACATCCACAATTTCTGCACTACCTGATTTTTGAGTGCATCCAAGTGATTTATCTTCTAATGTAGTTATTCCACCAGCTTTATTTCCCGGTGAAGGATTTTCATATACAGGTTGATTATAACTCATAAAATACTTTTTAAAGTCATTTATAAGACTTACAGTTTTCTCAAATACCTCTTCATCCTTAGCTCTATCCATTAGAATGGTCTCTGCTCCAAACATCTCTGGCACTTCCGTTAAAATGGTTGTAGCATTTTGAGCAGTTAAAAAGTCAGAAAACTTTCCTAGTAATGGGTTGGCTGTTATTCCTGAAAATCCATCAGAAGCTCCACATTTAAGACCTATTTTTAATTCACTTAAAGGTACATCTTCTCTTTTATCATTTTTCACATTTTCATAAAGTTCTTTTAATAGCCTTGTACCTTCCTCTATTTCATCCTCAACCTCTTGAGAAATCATAAATTTAACTCTTTTAGTATCATAATTTCCTAAAGCTTTTATAAAATCACCCATTACATTATTTTCGCAGCCAAGGCCAAGAACTAAAACACCACCGGTATTAGGGTGTTTTACTATATTTCCCAATATAGTTCTTGTATTAATATGGTCATCTCCAAGCTGAGAACATCCATAATTATGACCAAAAACATGTATATCTGTAAAGGAGGTTTCTTCTTTGAATATTTTTGCAATAAGATCACCTATACCATTAACGCATCCAACGGTTGGTACTATCCACATTTCATTTCTTATGCCTACTGTACCATTTTCTCTTTTATATCCTTTAAAGGTTAATTTCTTATCTTCAAAATTATTTTCAAAGTTCTTCTTATTATATACGTATTCCTTTATTCCACTAAGGTTAGTTTTAATATTGTGAGTGTGAATCCACTGACCAGCTTTAATATTTTTAATAGCATGACCTATAGGAAATCCATACTTTACAATATTTTTGCCTTCCTTAATATTTGAAATTGCAATTTTATGTCCTCTTTTAACAGGTTCAGTAACCACAATTTCTCTTTCATCTACCTTAATAATATCTAATGCATTTATATCAGACAAGGCAACAACAACATTATCATTTTCATTAATTTTTATAATATTTTTCACGCTAATACCTCTCTTAACCATGTTCAAAAATAACACCACACTAGGCTTTAATTACATTACAACTCTAAGAGCCTCTTTTATACCTAATTTTTCAATTTTTATTAGATTTTCAGTTACTGCATCAGTTAAGCCATTTATCTCATTTAAATTCATCTTCCAATTCACTTCATATGCTAATACCGCAGTTACTAAGTTTTTGTACGCTTCTTCACTTCCATCACAATTTATCCATAATTCTTTGTACAAGTCTAAAGTGTCCTTATCATCTGCAAGTTTAATATCTTCTTCTCCTCTTTTTCCCTTATAGAACTCTATTAGAGCAGCTATGGAAAATACCAATTTCTTTGGAAGTTCACCTTTTCTCTTTGCAAATTCAAGCAATGAAGGTAAATCTCTAGTTTCAAATTTAGACATAGAGTTTAAGGCTATGCTCATTAAATAATGGTTTACAAAAGGATTCATAAATCTTTCAAGTACAGCATTAGCAAAATATTTAAGTTCATCTTCTGGAAGATCTAATGTAGGAATAATTTCATCATAAATTACCCCTCTTAAAAATTTGCCTATTATCTCATCCGCAACAGAATTTCCTACAGTATCTAATCCATAAAGATATGCTACTGGTACAAGTGCAGTATGTGCTCCATTAAGTATTCTAACTTTTCTTGTTCTGTATGGAGTAACGTCATCAACTAGTTTTATATTTAGTCCAGCTTTTTCAAAAGGTAGCTCATTTGCTATCCACTGCGGTCCTTCTATTACCCACAGATGAAATTGTTCGCCAACATCAACTAGACTGTCCTCATAACCTAATTCTTTATGAATTTCTTCTATATTATCTCTTGGATAACCAGGAACTATTCTATCAACAAGTGTACAGCAGAAAGTATTTGCTTCATTTATCCATGTTACAAATTCATCTTCTAAATTCCAAAGCTCTGCAAATTTTAAAATAGCAGCTTTTAATTTTTCTCCATTTCTATCAATAAGTTCACATGGAATTATTATCATGCCCTTTGATCTATCACCATTGAAAGTTTTAAACCTTCTATATAAAAATGCAGTTAATTTTCCTGGATAGCTTTTTTGACACGTATCACCTAGTTTATCATTTTCATCAATTGCTATGCCTGCCTCTGTAGTGTTTGATATAACAAATCTAAGCTCTGGCTTTTCAGCTACTTTCAAATATTCTTCATATTGATAATAAGGATTCAAACTTCTGCTTATGCTGTTTATTACAGAATGCTCTTTTACAGCTTTACCTTCTTTTAAACCTTGTAAATATAAAGTGTATAATCCATCTTGCTCATTAAGCATTTCAACTAATCCATTTTCTAGTGGTTGTACTACAACAACACTTCCGTTAAAATCAGCTTCTTTGTTCATTTTGTCAACTTGCCAATCAACAAAAGCTCTTAAAAAATTTCCTTCACCAAATTGTAATATTCTTTCGGGATATTCCTTATAATCCTTAAAGGTAGTTTTACTTAATTTCATAATCTTCCTCCTGTTAAATTTATTAAAGTGTATACTTGCTTGAACACGTGAACAATTTTGATTAGACTACGCTATATCGTAGTCTAATTCTATTCTCCTAACCTTGAAACTGAATCCCTTACAATTAATTCCGTGTCTATATATATCTTTTCGCCACTAATATGTGAATCATTTAATATTTCTAATAACTTTTCACCGCCTACCACACTTATTTTTCTTGAGAGTTTTCTTACAGTGGTTAATGCAGGTGTTACATAATTACAAAATATACTGTCATCAAAGCCTATTATAGAAATATCCTCTGGCACTCTAAGTCCAGCTTTTTGAATAGCCTTCATAGCACCAACAGCCATATCATCATTGGAACAAAATACTGCTGTTGGTATCTTAGGCAAACTTAAAAGCTTTTCCATTGCTGAAAAACCACTTTCAATATCATAATTTCCAGCTATAAAGTATTCATTTTTTATTTGCATGTTATTATCAATCAAAGCATTGATAAAGCCAGCTTTTCTATCTACTGAGGACTTAAATCCCAGTTTGCCTTCTATAATTGCAATGTCTGTGTGTCCATTTTTAATTAAAAAGCTTGTAGCCTCATAAGCCCCTTCTTTTTCTGAAGAAACTATATTTATAATATTACTTGCTTCAATTTCTCTATTTAGAACTATTAATGGTATTTGTTTATTAATAGTATCATATATAAATGCGTTATCACTTTCACTTTGACTTACTAATATGATTCCGTCAAATCGCTTCTTAGATACATAATTAAAATCCTTGCAATCATCAATTCCTCTTATAACTAAATTGTAATTTCCTCTTATAACACCGCTTGCTCCATCTACCACTTCATGAAAAAAAACTGATGAAGTACCCTTGTGTATTGTAGAAAAGAACAATCCTATATTGTATGATTTATTTAAAACTAAACTCTTAGCATTATAATTAGGAACGTAATTAAGTTCATTTGCTATTTCTACTATTTTTCTTTTAGTTTCTTCATTTATGAATGGACTGTCATTAAGTGCTCTTGAAACAGTAGTATGGGAAACGTTAGCCATTTTTGCAATATCTTTTATAGTAATACTCATACTCTCAACTCTCTTTCAAGCAAAATTCGTCAACTATATGTTCATTTCAAAGTAATTTTTAGCATTGTTGTAACAAATATCTTCTGTTATCTTACTAAGTAAAGTCATATCATTAGGTATTTCTCCATTTTCAGTCCAATTACCAATAAGCTCACATAATATTCTTCTGAAATATTCATGCCTTGTATATGATAAGAAACTTCTTGAGTCTGTAAGCATTCCAAGGAAACTTGAAAATAGACCAAGATTAGCAAGTGCTTTCATTTGTTCTATCATTCCATCTTTGTTATCATTAAACCACCATGCCGCTCCAAGTTGTATCTTTCCCAAAAACCCCGCACCTTGGAAACATCCCATTAATGTTCCCAAAACATAATTGTCATTAGGATTTAAGCTATATAAAATAGTCTTAGGAAGTGAATCTTCCATTTCCAAACAACTAAGCAATCTTGAAAGAGGATAGGTAACATTGCTGTCATTGATAGAATCAAATCCAGTATCTGGCCCTATTTTCTTAAACATTCCTTCATTATTGTCTCTAACTGCATTTATGTGAAATTCCATAGTCCAACCTAGTTTTGCATAATTTTTCCCAAGAAACTTAATAGTAGTTGTTTTGTATTTTGTTTCTTCTTCATGGCTAATAGTTTGTCCGCTTAATGCCTTATTAAAAATAATTGCCACTTCTTCTTTTGAAGCTTCTAAATAGGGAACATAATCTAGTGCATGATCTGAAACTCTACATCCAACTGAATGAAAAAATTCTATTCTGGACTTTAACGCATCTAAGAACTCATCATAACTATCTATATTCTTTCCTGAAACTTCTTTTAATTTATTAACCCATTCTGTGAAAGTAGGCTTATTTATTCCTAGAGCTTTATCAGGTCTAAATGCAGGTAAAACTTTTACATCAAAAGTCTTGTCTTCTTTTAATTTTAAATGATATTCAAGTGAATCAATAGGATCATCTGTTGTGCATATCGCTTTAACATTTGATGTTTTAATAATTTTTCTAACGGTAAGTCCATCTTCTAATACTTTATTTGCTTTTTTCCATATTAAAGGTGCATTTTTTTCGTTTATTACTTCATTTATCCCAAAATATCTTTGAAGTTCTAAATGAGTCCAATGATACAAAGGATTTCCTATAGCCGTTTCAATAGCTTTTACATAGGATAAAAACTTTTCATAATCTGTTGAATCTCCAGTTATATATTTTTCCTCTATTCCAAAGCTTCTCATAAGCCTCCATTTGTAATGGTCTCCATATAGCCATGCTTCAGTTATGTTTTTAAATTTTTTATCCTCGCATATTTCTTTTGGGCTTATATGACAATGATAATCAATAATTGGCATTTTCTCAGCATAATCATGAAAAAGTTTCCTTGCCGTTTCTGTAGTAAGTAAAAAATCTTTATCCATAAAATTTTTCATTAAATTCGCCTTCCTCTTAAAAAATATATTTAATTTTGACAACGTTAACAACTTTGTATACTTTATATTATAATATATTTTTGATATATATCAATAGTTTTCTGTTCACGGTAACAATCCTACATCATACACTAATTATTTTTTTCATATCCTCTGCTAAACTTTAAAATCCATAAACACTTTTCTGACCAACTACAATTTCCACATATATGATATGCATCTTGAAAACTTTTAAATTCTTGTTCTACTAAATTAATAATATCTTCTATAATAACTTCTTGCTCATTTTTTAAATTCAATCTTGAAAGCAATTTTTTATCCATACAATTTACGTCTTCCCAGCTTTCACATATACCATTGGTGTTGTTTTTACACATAGAACATATTTCATCACAATAATTTACAATTCTAATCTTGTCTTTTGGATTTTCTTTTATATATTTCACCATTTCATTCATGCGTTTTACAAATACATCACTATAACCATAACCTTGAAATCCCTGCATGCATACGAAATGATGAGCTCTTATATTAACCATTACATTCACACCTTTACAAATTATTAGCCATATAAAAAAAATAACAAGTCAAAGATGCGACTTGAATATGCCTTATTCTATTATACATTTAAATAATTCTTTTGACACTAGCATGTGGTGCGTAGTATATTTATTTTATGTGTGGTATCTAATTCTTCTTTTACAAAAGTTAGAAAATGCGAAGTATTTTTAAGTTGAAAATTGAGAGTGGAAAGTTGAAAGTTAAGGATGTTTTTCTTCACTATGTTCTGAAAAACTAAAAATGATTGAAGGTTCCTTAATTATAGATTTTTCGTAGTGTAACGGAGAAAAATCCTCAATAACTTTCAACTTTCAATTTTCAACTTTCAACTGAACAAATTGCATTGCAATTTCTTTCTACTACGTATAAACTTTAAAATAAATAACTTAACCTTGGAGGAATGTTCTTATGAAAAATACAGTATTTCTTAACTCATCTAAAGTAGACTTTGATGGTAAACTTGATTTTGCACCATTAGAAAAGATTACATCTATAACAAAATATAATGCTAGTGCTCCAGAAGAAATTCTAGAAAGGGTTCAAAATCAAAATATTATAATCACTAAGGAAATACCTTTGGGCAGTGATTTAATTAGTAAATTTCCTGATTGTGTGGAACTTATTTGTGAAGCTGGTACAGGTTACAATAATATTGACCTTGCTGCTGCAAAAGAAAAAAATATTACTGTTTGTAATCTTCCTGGCTATAGTACTGAAGCCGTTGCTCAGCTGGTAATCGGTTTCATGTTGGACTTAAGTTCTTCCATATCAATTCAACAAAATATGATTAAACAAGGTAATTTTAATAATTTTACCAAACATCTTGAAGTTCCACATTTTGAAGTTCAAAGAAAAACCCTTGGTGTCATTGGCAGTGGCTCCATTGGAACACAGGTAATAAAGGTAGCAAGAGCTTTAGGTATGAACATATTAGTATACAGTAGAACCCCAAAAGAATGGAATGATGTTAATATTCAATCCGCTTCTCTTGAAGCCTTACTTAAAGAAAGCGACTTTATAACAATCCATTGTCCACTTACAGAAAAAACTAAGCACCTTATCAATAAGGATACTTTAAAACTTATGAAGCCTTCTGCTTTCATAATAAATACTTCAAGAGGTGCAATTATAAATGAAGCTGATTTAATTGACGCTTTACAGAAAGGATTAATTGCTGGTGCCGCTCTAGACGTTCAAGATCCAGAACCACCAAGTCTTGACAATCCTCTATTTTCAATGAATAATGTACTTCTTACACCACATATAGGTTGGAAGTGCTTTGAATCAAGGCAAAGGCTTATTAATCTTTTAGCTAGTAATATTGAGGCCTTTGTTAATGAAAAGCCTATTAATGTTGTGTAGATAAGGCATATTCAAAAAAATAACAAGTCAGTATTCTAGTCTATTTGACTTGTTATTTTTTTCAGATGCCTAAATCATTGTTTTTTCATTTCAAAGTCACATTCTTCAAGAGGAACAATCTTTGTTTTCTTAACAATTTTATATCCAAAATATAAACATATAAATATAGGAATACATATGTAATTTGTAATAAAATCAAACCAACTAAATTTTTCTGCTTGAAATACCCATATATTAGAGCCAAAAATTACTATTACACACAAAATCACAGACATTATTGGACCAAAAGGATAACATTTTGCTTTAAACTTTAAATCTTTTAAATCCCTACCTTGTGCTACATAAGCTTTTCTAAATCTATAATGACAAATTCCTATTCCAAGCCATGCAAAAAACGCTGTTATTCCTGAGGCATTGTAGAGTATATAATATATTTTCCCATCACCTATTAAGGATGCAAAGAAAGCAGTACAAGCAACTAATGTGGTAATATATAAAGCATTGGTAGGTACACCTCTCTTATTTACCTTTGATAAAAATTTAGGTGCTTTCCCTTCTTTAGCTAGAGAATACAACATACGTGATGCAACATAAAGTCCAGAATTTCCACAAGAGAGTACAGAAGTAAGAATTACTGCATTCATAACACTGGCTGCCACTGCTACTCCACACTTTTCAAATACCATAGTAAAAGGACTATATGCAATACTATCCGCACCACTTTTTAAAAGGTTTTGATTAGTAAATGGAATAAGAAAACCAATTACTATAATTGCACCAATATAAAATAATAAAATACGCCAGAAAACAACTTTGATTGCTTTTGGTACATTTTCTTCTGGATTTTCAGATTCACCAGCTGCTAGTCCAACTATTTCCGTACCAGAAAAAGAAAAACCCGCCACTAAAAATACATTTATAAGAGAAAGAATTCCCCCAACAAAAGGTGCTTTTTTACCATGTCCATCAGACAACACCCAATTACTAAAGCCGGGAGATTTATTTCCCAATATTCCAAATATCATAAGTACCCCAACTATTAGAAATATAATAATTGTAACTACTTTAATACCGGCAAACCAATATTCACTTTCACCATAAGCCTTAGCTGATAAAATATTTAAAGAGAAAATTATTACTAAAAACAACACACTCCATAAAACAGTATTTGTATTTGGAAACCAAAATTTAACAATTAACGATCCAGCAACTAGTTCTGCCGCTACACATATAGCCCAGCAAAACCAGTAGTTCCACCCAAGGGTAAAGCCTAGTGCTGGATCAATAAATCTTGTTGCATACGTCTCAAAGGAACCTGAAACTGGTAATAACGTTGACATTTCACCAAGTGACGTCATCAAAAAATACACTAAAATCCCCATAATTACATATGCTAAAATTGCCCCCCCAGGTCCTGCTGTACTTACAGCACTTCCACTGGCAAAGAATAATCCAGTTCCTATTGATCCACCAATAGCAATCATATTCATGTGTCTGGCTTTTAAACTTCGTTGTAATCCATTTTCATATTTTGTTTCGAGATCTTCATTCATAAAATAGTAGCCCCCCTACAATAAAACAACAATTCTTCCATGTCTTATTCTTTTTTAAGTTTTATTTTATCAATGCAATTCCCAATTTGTCAACCAAGTATTTCACTTGTTGGATTTGTTAATGGAAAGCCTGTATATTATTTTTGAAAAGTGATCATCATTAAGGATCTTTTTCAAAAAACAAATGTAAATCAAGTTATACTTCCTTGATTCGCATATAGTTTTATTATTTGGCTCTTTTCGTAAATATTGTGGGTGAAAAATTTGATTTTTTAACTTAATTTGTGTATAATATGTAAATTACAATACAAAAGGAATTTTATTCAAATATAATTAAAAAGGTTACAATATGACAAAAATAAGAATTATAGGAGGAAATTAAATGAATAAAAAAAATTATGTAAATATCTTAACAATTATACTAACGTTTATAATTGCTCACATTATTTATAACTTAACAGGATTTCATTATAATTTTTCTGAAGGAATATTAAATTTAAAATTATTAATTGATTTGGGATTATGGTTGCTAATATATATACCAGTTTATATAATTCTTGATAAAATATTATTGTCCAAAGGAAAATGATTTAATAAAGGTCATAGTCATTATAATAAAAGATACAAGTTCACAATGTTCTTATAAATACTACTTAAAGATACCTAAAAGGTGTCTTTTTTTATGTGGGTTATATCGCCTTAACGGGGCGTAAGTCTCTAATAATTGTTGATTTATTCATAGCAAGTACATTGGTAAGTAATGTTTTCTTCAATTCGACTTTATCAAGAGATTTGTTCAGTTCTAAGAACCTATGCCAAAATAAATAGTTATCCATAAATTTGGTTGATACACCATTGAAATGCAAGTTAATCCACTCTTTTAGTTTCTTGTGATAAGCATTAAAGCACTAATAATGCTTAGAAAAACCTTATTTATAATGTAGTACATAAAACCTATCCCCTTGAATTTCACAGTTTTTGTAACATTCAAAATCAAAAACCAAATAAAAACCATTAGCATTCCTATTCCAATACCTATAAGCAACTGTCTAAAACTATTTTGTTTTAACTTCAGGCTTGTACTTTGAGTTACAAACACTAGGAAATTGTTCATATTGATTTTTACTCAAAATTATCATCCCTCTCTCGTACTAAATATAAACAGTCTTATTTTGCATAAATTTATGCAAAATACAAATATTATTTAGAATCATAGATAAAAAAACAGCAATAATACTTGTGAATATTAGTGCTGTTTTTATGATATTTTATTGTTTTACACCTTAAAACGGAAGCCGTTGATGTATAAAATCTCCCTTTTAAATATGTGCATTATGCTTTAGCTTGATCCAATGCAGCCTGAGTTGCATTAATAATTCCTCTGCTGCTGTAAGTTGCTCCTGAAACTGTATCCACATTTGTTGATTGTGCCTGTATTATTTCATTAGGCACTACATTTATAACATTCTGATAAAATCTAGGTGTATCATTTATTTGTACTATTTCAATATTTTCAATTTTACTGTTTTTTATTGTAACAGCAACTTCAAGACCTGGTCTAAAACCATCCGCTGTTCCTGTATAAGTTCCATCTTTGTATTTTATACTGCTTACACTAGTTGAAATCCTACTACTTCCTGCTAAATTATTTTTATTTATTAAAGTGCCTGCTACGTTATTGACAGAGTACACAGTTACAAAACCTGCTATTGCAATAGTACTAGCTAGTGCTGGGTTAACTTGTTGATTTGCAATGCACGCCTTTGTATTGCTTCTAGGGCATGTTTCAACACACTTTAAACAATTTATGCACTCTCCACCACGTACAGCATCAGCTTTGTATAAAGACAGCCCCATTGAACAATTATTTGTACAAAGCCTACATTTTCCGCAATCAGCCTTTGGCTTATTAATTTTAAATAGGTTCACTCTAGATACTACTCCAAACACAGCTCCTAAAGGGCATAAATATCTACAGAAAAACCTTTCAATGAACATAGCACCTACTGCTATTAACATTAATATTATAAACCCAAAAGTAATACTATATATAACTTGTGGAAATGTAGTTATTTGGGCAAAAGCATCCCAAGGACTAGCACTTTGAAATATTGTACTACCCATTGTCCAACACAAAACTACTATGACAAGTAATATTACATACTTTAAATATTTTAGTACTGCATCTAGTTTTCTATCTACTTTAAACTTAACTTTAAATATGTTTTTTGAGATAATATATAAAAAATCATTAAAAGCACCAAAAGCACAAAACCATCCACAGAAAAATCTTCCTATTACTATAGTTATCAACATTATTGTTATTAACTCTATGAAACTAGGATAGGCTTGCATAAAATTAAATTTATCATTTAAAATCATTACATAAAGATTTTTTATCTGACTAAAAGTTTGTATAAACAATCCTGGTAAAATAAATATAAATATTATTTGAGTAACAATTCTAAAAATCTGTATTTTCTTTATCTTATTTTTCATTTTGCAACACTCCTTACTGTGATTAATTGTTAGCACATTGAAATTCTTTATTGTGAAGTTCAAAATTTCCTTTTATGCCAGATGTTATATGAATTTTCTTTTCCTTTGTAATCAATATGGCCTCAATTCCTTTTAAAGACTCAATTAATTCTAATGCTCTGTTTACTCCTAAAATATAAACACCAGTGGATAATCCATCACCATCAATTGATAAATCTGAAATTATAGTAGCACTTATTATTTCGCTTTCCGAAGGGTATCCCGTCTTAGTATCTAAT